>FWPU01004747.1_pt1 | contig 31044 bp, 24 predicted proteins | sample 2228361 | NCBI WGS metagenome assembly FWPU01 (sample SAMEA103939777, study PRJEB20133) | metagenome | reverse complement strand
GCCACCGATTATAGCATGTCAATGAAAAAAATCCCCGTCCGCGAAAAATAAATTTTTTCAAAACCTGTTTCAAATGCCCTATCAGGTGTTATAATAGAGAGCGGACCCCAAGAAGTTGGACCGGGGCAATCGGATGTCGGAGGCGGAAACGTCCCTCCAAAGCCGAAAGGTCGAGGGGCGACGTGGAAACCGAAGGCAACCGGGAGGTCTCTGAAAACCTGCTGAGGACTCTTCGGAGATGAGATTCCCCTTCGGGGGGATTGAAGCGAAGAAGGGGGTGAGCCAGCGGGGCTTTCAGATACCGCTTGGAAACCGCAGTTGCAGGAGCCGAGTTGTTTCCGATGCCGCAAGGTATTGGGAGCGATGAGGCAAGCGCAAAAGAGCGGACTCAAGTTGGGAAAACTTCCGGAGACCGATGGAGGCTGGTGCCTTTCTCTCTATGGCGTGTTTCTGTGTCGCAAGACGCAGAGACCTCCACCGTGGACGAGGGAGATGCGGCAGCCAACAGAGGAAACCGATTGCAACTGGAAAGGCTACTTGGGGTTCAACTTTTTTGGGTAGCGATAAAAACCAATGGGAGAGCAAAGCTCCTGCCGCGTCCCATACCGCAGGTTCGGTGGGAGCCTCACCCTCCTTTGGGATAGGCTCTGAGAGTGCCTCACAAAACCTGTTTTGCTCCCTTTTGTCCCACGATTGAAATCGTGGGCTACTTTCACAAAGCCCCGATGCATCGGGGCTGAAAAAGGGGTAAGCCAGTCGCACCATGCAGTCCCGATGCATCGGGACTTCGTAAGAGTAGCCCCGATGAATCGGGGTTTTGTTAGGGGCTCTTACTTTCCCTTAGAGCCTATCCCCAAAATGCTTGTCATTCTGAGCGAAGCGAAGTCCCGATACATCGGGATCCTCGACGAGTCGGGAAATCTCGCCGTTGAGATGCTTCCCTGCGTTCAGAATGACATTTTGGGGAGAGGCTCTTAGCGTTGAAATGGCGGACGAAGTTAGCGTTTCATTACCCGCCGCAGCGCGTCGCGCAATTCCGCCAGTCGCGGCGGTTTGCTTAACACCGCGTCCACCTCGGCGGGGATGTCGCCCTCGCTGCCCAGCCGCGTGCCCCAGCCCGTCAGCAGAACAACAGGCGTGCTGGGCGATTCGCGTTTGACCGTCCGCGCCACTTTCCGCCTGCTGATGAGGGGCATCCCCAAATCGGTGATGACCAGGTCGAAGGCTTCGCCCCGCTCTCGCGCCGCGCGGAAGGCGTCCAGCCCTGTCTGCCCGCTGTCGGCGACTTCTACCGCGTGCCCGTCCGCTTCTAACATCTCTTTCATCAACTGTCGCAGGAGGGGTTCGTCGTCTATGAAGAGAAGGCGCAGGGGGGGGACGACTGAAGTCGCTACTACGTCGGGAACGTCCACCGCGACGAGTTCGCGCACAGGGAAAATCAGCTGCATCGTGGTTCCCCTGCCCAACACGCTTTCAATCTGAATGTCGCCTTCGTACCGCTGCATCGTCCCGTAGACCATCGCCAACCCTAGCCCCGTCCCCCGCTCGCCTTTGGTGGAGAAGAACGGCTCAAGACAGCGTTGGCGCGTTTCTTCGGTCATGCCGACGCCGGTGTCGGAGACGGACAGGATGACGGATGAGGGATGAGAGATGAGAGATGATTCCTTTTCATCCCTCATCCCTAATCGCTCATCCCTTGTCTTTATCGTTATCGTCCCGCCGTCCGGCAGGGCGTCGACGGCGTTGAAGATGAGGTTGGTGAGGGCTTCGCGGATTTCGCTTTCGATGCCCAGCAACGCAGGCAGGTCGTCCTGTAAATCGGTCACAACGTCAATCGTGATGCCGCGCTGCTGCGGGACGTCTTTCCAGCGGGGGCGGGTCATGTCAATCACCTGTCGGACGAGGCGGTTCAGGTCGAGGGGGAACAGTTCTTCTTGCGCGGCGCGCTGGCGGTAGAACTCGCGCATCCGCGCCACGATGTGGGCGATGTCCGCGCCGGCGGTTTTAATCGTTTCCACGTATCGTCGGGCGCAGTCGCTCAAGTTTTCTTCCGGGTTCATAAGCAGCAATTCGGCGTAGCCGACGATGGGCGCGAGCGCGTTGTTGATGTCGTGGGCGATGCCGCTCGCCATCTGCCCCAGCGCCCGCAGCCGCTCCTGCCGCATGACCGCTTCCTGCGTCTGGCGCAGGTCGTCGTAGGCGCGCTGCAACTCCAGGCGCAGTTGCGCCTGGTGCGCGGCGAGGGCGACGTGCTCGCTCAACACCCGCAGAAACTCGCACTCCGCACTGCTGAAACCGTCCACGTCGCGCCGCACTGCGGCGAGGACGCCAATCACTCGCTCGTCAATCATCAGCGGCACATTCACTCCTGAGCGCAACCCGGCTCGCACCAGTTTCCGCGAAATTGCTGTGTCCTCCCGCGCGCGGTCGGGGACGTAAACGACTTCGCCTCTTATGCAGGCGCGCATGGCTGTGTCTTCAAGGGGTATCACCGTTCCCTCCGGCGTTCCCAACTCGGCAGCGAGTGGCTGGCTCTTCGGTCCGCGCGCCGCAACGGTCAGGGTGTCGGTCAGCGGGTCATACAGGTAGATCCCGCCATAGTCCATCGGCAGGTAGTCCTCCAGCCGCTGCAGCGTCGCTCGAAAGATGCTGTGGGGGTCGTGCCGCTCGGCGATGGCGCGGGTGATTTGGTTGAGCAGGCTGATGCGGGTGAACTGCTGCCGCAGCGATTCCTCCACCCGCTTGCGCTCAATCGCCTCAGCCAGCATGTTGGCGACGGCCTGGAGGAAGTCAATCTCGCTCGGGGTGAACGTCCGTCGTTGAGGGGTGTGCGCGCCCAATACTCCGAAGGGGCGTTCTTTACTTCCGATAATGACACTGATGCCACTGACCACATTGTGCTCGCGCAGCAGCGGCGGACCGCTGAACCGCGTTTCTGTGCGGAGGTCCTCAACGATGATTGGCTCACTGGAAAGCAAGGTGTAGCCCGCCTGCGAATCCGTCCCCGCGCTCACCGTAGCCTGACCGACCAATCCCTCCTTCCACCCCACGCCCGCGCGCAACAACAAGGTGTCACCCTCAGGAGACAGTTCCAATATCTTGGTCAACTCCACTTCAAGAGTTTGAGCGACGAGGTTGACGGCTTCGTTCATCAGGGTAGGCAGGTCTACGGCTGTCAATGCGCATTGACCCAATTGCGCCACGGCTGCCTGCTGGCGCGCGCGGGCTTGGAGCGCCTCCTCCGCCTGCTTGCGCTCGGTGATGTCTTTTAGCGTGCCTTCGTAGCAGACGCGCCCGCTTTGGTCGTGGACAGCGTAAACGTTCTCCTCAAGCCAAATTTTGCTCCCGTCTTTGCGATAAGCCTGACCCTCCAAACCTCGTATAACGCCGTGTTCAGCGAGCCGCCGCTTGAATTCCTCACGAAGTTCTGGTTGGACGTAGAGTTGCTGCCCGATGTCCGTCACGGCGGCGATGAGTTCTTCGGGGGAGTCGTAGCCCAACATGCGCGCCAGGGCGGGATTCGCTGTGATAAAGCGTCCGTCGGGCGTGCTCTGGAAGAGACCCTCGGTCACGTTCTCGAAGATGGAGCGATACTTCTGCTCCGCCATGCGCGTTTGCTGCAGAAGCCGCGCCGCTTCCATCGCCGCCGCCGCGTAGGTGGCGAAGGTGTCGGTTAGAGAGCGTTGCAGGGATGAAAAAGCGTTGAGTTCGTTCTCCAGCAGCACGACGACGCCGAACAGCCGCTCGCCGAAAACGAGCGGGACAAAGTAGGCAGAGCGAATGGCGGGGTTGACACGCTGCCAACGCGGGTCAGCGTGGCAATCGGAAAGGTAGAACGGCTTTCGCGTCCGCGCCACTTGACTGACGAAACTCCGCTCGTCGTCCAGGCGGATGGGAGGTTCGGCGCGCGTCCCTTCCCCTCGCTCCGGCGGGCAGGGGCAGCCGATAGCCTCAGTTCGCGTGAGCGTTTGCGTCGTCTCATCAAAGCGAAAGTAGCCCACGTGGTCGCACCGCGTCACTTCCTGGAAGGCTCTGAGCAGGAGAGCGGGCGCTTGCTCAGGTGTGACACCGGCGGAGGACACCATGTTGGCGACCATCCGCGCCAACGCCTGCGCCCGCTGCGTTGCCTCCTCAAACATCCGCGAGTTCTCAATCGCAATCGCCGCCTGACCTGCCATTGTGCGGAAGAAGTCAACGTCTTCGTCAGCGAACGTTTTCGGGGTCGTCGTCAGCAGGTGCAGGATGCCGATGGTCTTGTCCAGCGCCACCAGCGGCACCCCCAGATAGGAAATGAGACGATGATGACGAATCCGTTCGCGGTGCATCTGCACGCGGGGGTCTTGCGTGAGGTCGTGGATGATGACGGACTCTTTGCGGTCAACGAACCAGTGCAGCAAACTGTCCGCCAGCGTGAAGGCTTCCTCCTCAATGACCGTGCCGTTGGGCAGGCGCATCACGAACACGCGGGTGCGCGGCTGCTCCTCGTCCAGCAAACTGACGGCGATGGCTTCCGCGCCCAACTCTGTCGGCACGCGTTCAAGGACAGCGTGCAATATGCTGTGGATAGGCTGATGGACGATGATGGCGCGGTCAATTGCGCGCAGCACCGTCAGCCGCGCCAGTCGTCGTTCGGCTTCGCGAGTGTGGCGGGCGTGGTCAATGGCTAACGCCAGTTGCTCTGCCATGGCTTGCAGCGCGCCCACCTCCTCTTCGTTGAGCGCATACAAACGGCGGCTCGCTAACATCAGCGTTCCCAGCCATCTGCCCTCACCCCCGTCAACCGGGGTGAGGGTCAGCGGCACGCTCGCCACTGCCTGAATACCTTCTCGCTTGGCAAAGTCAGGGATTTCGCCCTGCTCGCTCAACGGTTCATGGACAACGCACGGCTCCCGCATCCAGAGCGGCAGATTGTCGGCAGGGAAGGACAACAGATGAGCGCGCAACTCGTCGGAGATGCCGCCCCAGCAGCGCAGCACCACTTCGTCGCCCATCACCACATGGACGCAGCCCATCTCCACCCCTAAGAAGTTCATCGCCTCGCGGAGAATGATGTCGAGCCGTTCTCCGAAGTCGCGGGTGCGCAGGGTCGCGCCGATGATGCGGGCGCGGGCGGCGAGTTCGTCGCGCTGACGGCGCGCGGTGTCTTCCGCCTGCTGGCGCTCGGTGATGTCGCGCACGACGGCGATGACGGCGGAGACGCCCTCCATCTGGACCGGACTGAGCATGATGTCTGCCGCAAACTCGCTGCCGTCCTTGCGCCTGCCGAACAGTGGCAAGCCGGAGCCCATGGCTCGCGTGCGCGGCGCGGTAGGCGACGCGCTGCATGATATCTGGTCGCGGAAGCGTTCCGGTATCAGCACCTCGACGGGTTGACCCAGCAACTCGCCGCGGCGGTAGCCGAACATCGCCTCCGCCTGCGCGTTGACGCGCAGAATATGCCCCTCGTTGTCCACAACTACGATGGCATCGGGCGCAGACTCAAAGAACCTCTGGAATATCACCTTCGTCTCGCGCAGCGCGCGCTTGCGGCGCTGCGGGCGTGGGGATGGGGTTGTGGGTTGGTTTGACATGCTCTCTGCCTCTCACTCCTCCGCCAGCACTGGGAACAACTCCCCCGCCAGCGGCTTGCCGACTTCCAACCCCAATCCGTCCGTGCAGATGTGCCGCTTGCCGCTGTAGGTGGTGCCGTCGGGCATGTAAATCACAATCATGGCACGGCGCGGTTTGTCGGTTTTGTTGGGAAAAGCGTAGTGAAACGTCATGCCGTTGTGGAAGGTGCAACTGCCCGCCTTCATTTTCATCACGGCGGGCTGTATGTCCTTCAAATGTCCGGAGGCTTCAAATCCGAAAATGTCCTGCGGGTTGACGAGGTTGATGGGGTCGAGCCGCCCGACCTTATGCGAGCCGGGGATGAACGCCATGCAACCGTTGTTTTCATCCACGTCGTCCAATGCCATCCAGCACGACAGCGCGCCCTCTTCGTTCGTGGGCCAATAAGGCAGGTCCTGATGCCACGGCGACGGCTTGCTATCGCCCGGCATCTTCACCAGCGCGTGGTCGTGCCATAGCCGAATCCGCTGTGCGCGCGCCAGCCGCCGCGCAATCTCGGCAAGTTTCGGGCTGAACACGAACTGCTTAATGCCCTCGTGTTCGCGCCACAGGTTGACCTTCTGGTGAAACACCTTATCATACTCGGGGTTGTGTCCCACGCGGTCAAAGGCTTTCTCCAGTCGCTTGGTCATGACCTCGTCCACCGCCCGCCGCACGTTCTCTAACTCCTCCTCACTCAAGACGTCGCACAATTGAACGTAACCGTTTTGCTGATAAAATTCAATCTGCTCTTCGGTCAAAGGGTAATGAGACATCCGACTCCTCCTACATCAACGGGATTCGCGTGGATTATAGCACAAATCGGCGTTTTGCGCTATGGGATTTGCCGCCGGGCGGAGGTTGTGTTATGATTAGCCCACGGAACGGAGAGGATGATGCCGACATGCCTGAGAAGACGAAGCCGATTCGCGTCACTTTTCGCAGCGCGACCCAACCCGAGGGACATGCCGTCTTGACGTGGTTGAGGTTATCACCCGCCGAGCGGTTGCGGCGTTCGTGGCGATTGCGGCGGCGGCTGCCCCACCCGGAGCGCGTACACGATGAGAAACTTTTTCCACGCCCTTGAGCAACGTCGGGTTCGTTATCTGCTCATCAGCGGACAGGCAAGCGTGCTCTACGGCGCAAGTGCCTTCTCTGAAGACGTCGACCTCTGGGTGGACCTCGCGGGCAAGAACTGGCAGCGCGCGCTGGAGGCGCTGGAGGCGTGCGCCGCGCGCGTCTACAAGTTGACTCCCCCGCTGCAAGCTGGCTACGCCAAACGCGGTCACGGATTTCACTTCACACTGCCGGACGAGGAATCACCGCAGATGCTCAGTTATCTGGACGTTATGGGCGTCGTGCCCCGCATCGGCTCGTTTGGAGAAAGTCTTGAGCGGGCGCGTTGGCTGGACACGGATTGGGGGCGACTTCCCGTCATTGCCCCGCAGGATTTGGCGCTCATCAAAAAGACGCAGCGCCTCGCCGACTACGCGGTCATTTCCGCGCTCGTTCGCGTAGAGTGCCAGCAGATACGCTCCCGGGAGCAATGGGAGTGGGGATTGAATCAGACCTTTGAGGCGGAAGACCTGTGGGCGCTCTGGCGGCGCGGCGCGGCGGAATGGCGCAGAGGCGTTCGTTCTCAGCGCCCGGCGGTGCAGTTGCTCGCCACCCGGCGTCGCACGCCGACCTTACTGCGCGACCTGTCGGCTGCGCTGTCGGTGGAGATAGAGGAAGCGCGACAGGCAGACCGCGAATACTGGCGTCCCATCATTACGGAACTCAAAACGCTGCAAAGAAAAAGAAAACTCCTGAAAGAAGGCACGCCTGTCGCTGCTGTCAGGTGAAGCAGACATCTTTCATCGTGGGAACAAATATCTCTTGCAACGGACGTGGCAAGCGCGAAAAAACCATGCGAGAAATGCCACCTGCAAACTTGAGTTTTGCTCCCGTATCTGTGGAACACGCCCCCTTTGCACCACGTCTGACGTTGTGTTAAAGTAAACGCCGCGAAAATAAAAAGGTCAATGGGTCAATGGGTTCATTGCCTCATTGACCCATTGACCTCGTGGGGTGACATCATGCGCATCCGATTAGCGTTGTGGACGGGGCTGGGGTTGCTCGCCAGCGCGACGTTCTCGCTGGCTCAAACGCCGAGTGATTTCCTGACTCGTTTACACAAGCAGGGTCAACAACTCAAATCGTTCGAGGCGACGATGACGACCCGGGCGTTCACGGCAGGCGGACCGCTGACAACGCAGGAGAAAATCACGTTCGTTGCGCCGAACTCTCTGCGCATAGAAACGACAGGCGGAGACATTTCCGAGGTGGACCGACAGGTGACGGTGTGCGGGGACAAAGGCAGTTACGTTTTTACGCCCGCCACGCGGCGGCTGCTGCGCTGGCGAGAGAACCTCGTCGACCAGTGGGCGCGCGAGGTGGGCGGTCCGGCCAACGTGGCGAACTTCGGGACGAGGTTTGACAGCGTGGCAGGAGCCTACACCGTTGCGGGCAGCGCGGGACAGCCGCTGCGCGGGCGTCCGACCTACCTGCTGGTGTTGACCGAGAAAAACCCGACGCGGTTTCTCGTCAACGACTTCGTGCGTACGGGGGGAGGGTCTGGCTATCCCATTTATTTCAACGTCTTCAAGCGCGCCGTCACCGCGCACCCGCCCCGCATTCACCTCACCTTCGACGCGGAACGCGGCGTCCTGCTGCGGCGGGAACATTTCGACGATAGACAGCGATTGGTCGAAACGGCGGACGTCACCGACGCAAAAGAGATTGCGTCGGGGCTTTTTTTTCCGGTCGCCTTTGAAGTGAAAGACCGGTCGGGGCAAATCATCTCAAAGGTGTCCTACGATGTTCAACGGGTCAATGGGTCAATGCATCAATGGGTCAACGAACTAATGAACCAATGGACTCGTTTGCCCGACGTCGTTGCCGAAGACGCGGTCTTACAGCCCATCTCGGAATATCGCCGGGGAGCGGACGACGCCGACACGCATTACAATCTCGCCCTCGCCCTCTGGCGACAGGCGCAGGACTTAAACGCCGCCATCGCCGAACTCCAAAAGGTCGCTGTCCTCAAGCCGCAAGCCCTCATCCCCCGCCTCACGGCAGCGGACCTTCTCATCGTCGGACGTCGCTACAATGACGCGCTGTCCGTCTACGAGGAAGCGTCAAAAATCGCGCCCAACTATCCGGGCTTGCACGCCGCCAAAGGCTTTCTGGCGCAACGTATGTATCGTCGCTCCGCTGCCATCGCCGAGTTTGAAGCCGCTGTGCAGGAGCAGCCGCATAACATCGGCTGGCGCGTGCTGTTGGGCGAACTGTATCAGCAGCAGGGCGACTACGACCGCGCGCAAAGTTTATACGAGGCGGCGCTGCGGGCGACGGGTTCGGCGAGGACGACGGCAGCACAGTTAGCCGCCGTCGGCGACCTGCGCTTGCTGACGATTTGGCGCGACCGCGTGGACGCGATGCTGCCAGCGACCGCCAGCGACAATTCCCCCTTCGTTCAAAAACTGCGCGGCGATTTGTTCCTGCATCAGAAGAAACTCAACGACGCCCGCGCCGCCTACGAACGCGCCAAGTCCGCCGCGCCGGACAATTTCAGCCTCGCTCTCAGCATTGCCATCGCCTTGGAGCAGGCGGGGGACACCGCCACCGCGCAGCGCAATTACGAAGCGTTGGCGAAGTTGGGCACGCAGAGCGTCATCGGCATCAACGCGATGCGCGCTCTCATCGGTTTGCACGCGTTGGCGGGGCGGCATGATGAAGCGTGGAAGACTTATCTGACTCTCCACGACGCCATTGACTCGGAAGCGGACAGAGTGCAGGAACGCCGCCAGTTGCTGGAAACCTACCGCAAGCGATTTCGGCTGGACGACCTGATGGCGTTCCTGAGAACCAAACTGTCGGAGCGCCCCCCCCGCGAGGAAACGTATCGGATGCTCACGGAACTGCACGACTACTACGGGCAGACGAACGAAGCGCGTGTGCTCGTCGCGCAGGCGTCGTCGACGTTTCCCGCCAGCCCTTACTGGCGCGTCCGACAAAGCGACGCCCTCGTCGTGGAAGCCGTCACCGCGCCCAACCAGACCGAAGCCGACAAGGACCGCAAATTCCGCGAAGCCCGCCGCCTGGCGGAGGACGCCGTGCGCCTTGACCCGCGGCAGTTCTACTACCGAGCGCAGTTGGCTTACATCGTTAATCGTGGACAGTTCTTCATGCTTGACCGCAACAGTCGGGATCAGTGGAAGCGGGAGTCCCTGCAGTTTGCGCGCGATTTAACGACGGCTTTTCCCAACGACCCCGATGCGCAGACGGTTTATGCCACCATCGAATTAGACCAAGTCCGTTCGGCGCCAAGAGCCACCACGCTCTACCAACAGGCGTTGGAAATGGGCAAGCCGTTGAGCGTCCGCTTTGACGAAGTGTTCTTCATCCGCCAGATGCTCGCGCAGATAGCGTTGGGACGCAAGGACCTCACGGCGGCGGTGCAGCAGTATGGCATGTTGTTCGATGCCGCGCCCACCGTCGCGCAGGAGGCGGGCACGGGCGCGATGTTTCTGACGATTCTCATGCAAGCCGCCAACGACGGCAATCAGGTCGCCCTCGACCACATCGTGAAGTTCTTCCTCGTCGTGGCGCACGAGCCGAACGCCAGACCGGACAAAGACCAGTTGCTCAACACCTTTATCGAGGGTCTCGCGCCCCAGGAAAAGCCCGATGGCACGACGGCAAACGCGGAGATTCGCCAGAAGGTCGCCGATGTCCTCAAACAAAAATTGAAAGAGCCTAACGCCGACCCCTACTTGCACCATATTCTGGGGCGCCTCTACGCAGCGGAAGGCAAGGCGGACGAGGCGTTGTCGGATTACGAGAAAGCGGCTGAAGCCGTGCCGCAAGATCCCGACCTCGCCTCGTGGACGGGCGACGGGTATTTGCAGCAGGCGCGGCGGGCGAACTTAGACGAGAGCAAAAGAAACGAACTGTATCGCACCGCGCTCGGATGGTATCGCAAGGCTCTGGCGCTCAACCCCTCGCGGATTGACGACTACTACTGGACGGCGGTGGCGCACTGGGGGCTGAAGGAAATCAACCGTCCCATCGAGGTCGCCCGCGAAATGATGCTGCGCGCGCCCAACGACTTCCGCGCCCTGACGACGCTGGCGCGGCTCTATCTGGACGTGGGCAGATTTTCGCAAGCCGTTGACGCCGCCCGCCACGCGCTCGCGCAGGGGATCACCGACCGCGCCGTATCCTCCGATGAAATCATCGCGCTCTCTTTTGGACTCGCGGGCGCGCTGGCGCAGGACGGAAAGTTCACCGAAGCCGAAGCCACGCTGCGCCAAATCGTCCGCCCACAAAACGGCATGTCCCACCGCCTGCAAGCCTTCTTCGACCTCGCGCAGATGTACGCCGACTACCTCAACGCCAAGCCGAAAGCCATCACGGTTCTGCAAGAGGCATTGCAACTCAACCCGCCCCCCCGCCGACGCGTTGGTATCCTCTATACCCTCGCAGGACTCCAAGCCAGCATCGGTAAGAAGGATGAGGCTCTCCGGACGTTGAACGACGCGCTGCAACTCAACCCGCCCGAGGAGGTGAAGAAGAATATCGAAGACGCCATCAAACAACTGAGGGGCGGGACGGGGGAATAACTGGGAAGAGACCTTCTCCTGAACCGCAGTCATCGAATGAACCGATTGACCCATTGACTCTTCATCTTGTCAATCCCCATCAATTGAATTAAAATTGCATCGGGGTCAGCGACTTTTTACGTTGAGGAGATGTTGTTTTATGTCCATCATGCGCATGCAGAAAAACATGGCGAAGTATACGAAATGGGCGGTGTATTTCTTCGCGGTGGTGTTCCTTTTTGGCAGTTTGTTCTTCTTTGGCTCTGGCTCGCCGTTTGGGGGGCGGCGGGCGGCGGGGGCGACGGCACCTTCGCCAGTGGCGTCGGTCAACGGAACGCCGATTACCCGCGAGGAGTTCAACGCTCACCTGCGCGCGCAATGGAATCAGGCGAAGATGTTCGGCGGGTTGGGGCTGACGCAGGTGCCTTCCCTGAAGCAGCAAACCTTAGAAAGCATTGAAGACCGCGCTCTGCAACGGCAAGCCGCTGACCGCGAGGGCGTGCGCGTCACGAACAAAGAAATCACGGAACAGATTCAGCAGCAAAGGCAGTATCAAGTGATGGCGGAAAAATCCCAGATGGGAGAGAAAGCCTTCCGACGCGAAATCAAAGAGAAGTACGGCACGGAGCAGGACTACATTAACTATCTCGTTGACAGCGCCTCCCCGGAAGAGCGCGAAGCCACGGAGGAGCAGTTGAAGTTGCAGAAGTTGCAGCAATTGGTCAAAGACCGCGTGAAGGCGACGGAGGCAGAATACCGCGAGAGCCAGCGGAAGGCGAAGGCGCGGCTCATCTTCGTGCGCACGCAAACGCCCGCGGCTCAACCTGGCAAGCCTCAGCCGGACACCGCGGCGGCAGACGCCGCTGCGAAGTCGAAAGCGGAAGCCATTCTTAAAGAGATCAAGGCGGGCGCGGATTTCGCCGAGGTCGCTCAAGCGAAGTCGGACGACGCCGCCACCAAAACCAAAGGCGGCTTGATTGAGGGTTGGATGCCCGCCAAACCGACGCCTGAGCAGACGGAACAGGCGCAGTGGTTCAAGCGCGGAGATAAAAAATATCAGTATGGCGACGAGTTTGATGAGGTGGTCTTTAAGAAACTCAAGCCCGGCGACGTCAGCAACGTTTTCAAAGGTTCAAGTGGCTACTACATCGTGAAGTTGGAAGATATCAAGGAGGACCTGCCCCAGGATTACAACGACATTGATTACGAGTGTGAAGAGAAAAAGCATGACCACACCTGGACGCAGTCCTACGGCGAAGCCAAGACGTGTCCCGTGTGCAACTCAAAAGACATTCAACTGGTGAAGACGACGCCCGCGCCGCCCCCGCCGCCCGGCACGCCGCCGAACGCGCCCAAGCCGCAGCCGACGCGGGAATATCTCTGCCCCAAGAAAACGCACCCCCACCAATGGACGGAAAAAGGCAAAGAGGCAAAGACGTGCCCCAAGTGCGGCGCGAAGAAAATCAGACTCGTGGCGCGGCGCAGGGACAACTACCTTCGCACCTTTGAGGACACCAAGAAAAATGAGGCGTGGACGAAGTACCTGCAAGACTTAAAGAAGAGCGCGAAAACTGACGTTTACGACCCGGAATTCAAAGCCTACAAGATGCAGAACGATTTCTCCGTAACGAATCCAGAAGAGCGCAAGAAGCGGCTGAAGGAGGTGGTCAAACTCTACAAAGAAGCCCTCACCTACAACGACCCCTTCATCAACCCCGCCGCCATCTACTTCCAGATGGCGCAGGCGTACCAGCAAATCGGCGACAAGAAGGAGCAGCTGGACGCTCTGCGCAAGGCGTTGGAGCGCGAGGAGTCGCTGGATATACACATGGAGCTGGGGCGGCTCTACAAGGAGCAGAAAAAAACGGACAAAGCCATTGAGGAATTCAAGAAGGCGTCTGCCTTAGCCACCCCGCAGCAATACTACATTCATACGCAGTTGGCGGAGGAGTTCAAACAACTCAAACGCAACGACCTTGCGGAAAAGGAGAAGAAGTTAGCCGTGCCGCCGAAGCAACCCAGCGGCGGACTGGGAAACCTGCCTTTCAATTTGCAGTGAGCAGTCGTAGGAAAGTGGGGTGGTTTGCTGGGGTTGGCTCAAGTTGGCTTTCCCACTGACCTGAGCCAACCCAAGCCAACCTGAGCCAACTTGAACCAACCTTCTCATAACGGCTCATTCTTCGTTGGGGTGCGCCGAAACGGTGATTTTCACGTTCTCCCCTCGGTCTCGTGCCAGCGTGGGGTCAACGACCTCGACGGTGAATTTCTTGTCCACACCGAGCGCAACGTCCCGTAAGACTTGTGACTTGGTGGACACGTTGATAAGCCCGACGTGGGATTTGACGATGATCGTGACAACGTTAGGGACCTCTTGATATTTCTTCCTGATCTGCCCCGTCACCTCGTAAACATCGTTGGGCTCTCCCTCGCGCTTCTCTTTTTTCACCCACCGCGCCGACAGGCGATTGATGACGTACCATTTCGTCAATCCCACTTCAGCGGTCACGTTCCCCGGCTTGACGTGGGACAGACTAATGTCTACCGACGTCGGCGGCTGGCGGTTGAGCAGAACCGTTACCGTCGTGACGCCCGCTATCACGATGATGGATACCAGCAGGATGATTCGCACCCGCCGATTGTCACGACGCGGGATAAAAGGGTCTCTTTCTACCATCCATTCCTCCCTCTCGTTTACAATGACCATTCTACCACATTTCGGCGGCTGCATCTACGGAGCGAAAGGGGGAATATCATTTGACACGCCTCCTGTGTGCGATTAGAATAAACAATGTCGCTATGAAACTCTCGCGGGGGCTTTTCCTCTGGGTTGCTTTCTTCAAAGGCAGATGCAAGGGCAATGAAACTTTCGGTTATCATTCCGGTTTACAACGAGCAGAATACTTTTCGGACGCTCTTTGAGAAGGTGCAAGCCGTTGACGTGGACAAGGAAATCATCATCGTGGATAACTGCTCAACCGACGGAACGCGAGAGATTCTGAGTGAACTCTCGTCCAACAGGAACGAGCGGCTTCGCATCGTGTTGCAGCCGCAGAACTATGGCAAGGGCACGTCGGTGCGCGTGGGCATTCAGTTGGCGGATGGAAAATATCTCATCGTGCAGGATGCCGATTTGGAGTATGACCCTCAGGATTATCCGAAACTGTTGGCGGCAGCCGAAGAGGGAAAACACCCTGTCGTTTACGGGTCGCGCCTGATGGCGATGGGCGTCCAAGAACACAAATCGCCATTATTTTACTTCGGGCGCACGTTTTTGAGCGACGTTTTCAGCCTGCTGTACGGTCAAAGAATCACGGACGTTTCGACCTGCTACAAACTGATTCGGACGGACGTGGCGCAGAGCCTCCCTCTGAAGTGCTGCGGCTTCGACTTAGACTTTGAAATCAGTGCGAAGTTGGCGCGGCGCGGATACCACATCCACGAAGTGCCAATTTCCTACCACCCGCGCACGGTGGCGGAAGGTAAAAAACTCCGCTTGCGCGACGGCTGGATAGCGCTGTGGACGCTGGTGCGGTGTCGGTTTGAAAGGAATGGTCAATGAGTCAAGGGGTCAATGAGTCAATGGAGTCTCCAGCATTGACCCATTGACCCCTTGACTCTTGCATTATGGGCGCGTGGGCGTATGGTCGTGTGGGTGTGGTGATGGCGGTGGGGCTGGCGCTGCTGGGCGGCTGTGGCGGACCGGTGACGCCGCCGCCGAAACCCGCGCTGCCGCCGAAGGCTCAGAAGGACAAGAAACCCAAAGAGATTCCCGGCATGAGCCTCACCGAAGGCGAAATCTCCGCCTCCGCCCCTGACGGGCGTCCGCTATGGAAGGCGACGGGGAAGACCATCAAAACCGACGAGGAAAAAGGCATCGCCCTCTTCACGCAGGGGTCATGCCAACTGTTCGACAAGGGCGTGATGACACTCCGTTTTCAGGCGGACACGATTGAAGTCCACTACGACGCCCAGCCGCCAACGATGTCGCTCAAAGGCAACGTCGTGGCGCAGTCGCCCAAGGAAGGTTGGTCGTTCCGCGCGCCGCAGGTGAGGGCAGTGTGTGACAACAACAAAAGATTTGAGAAAGTCATCGCAGAGCAAGGCGTCCGCCTGGAAAAGGCAAACTTGAAAATCCAAGCCGCTAAGATGACAACGGACGTGCAACTCAAGCGCATGACAATGGAAGATGCGCACGGCACGCTTGAATTGCCGTCTTTATCAGCAAAAAGGAGCAGATGAAGATGAGCAGATGGAGGAGTCAGGGGGTCGGTCTGGTGTTGGTTAGCACCTATCTGGTCACCGTAGGCTTTGGAGCCGCACCGTCGAAGAAAGTGAGAAAAATTGATTTCGGCGGACCCAAGTTTCAGGGGGAGGGAAAGAAATACGTTTTCACAAGCGATGGGAAAGAAAAAGCCTATCTGAAAACGGAGGACGTCAACCTGACGTGCAACGTGCTCACCGTCTATTTTCAGGAGGGAAGCAAAAATCCCCAACCCGGTGGAGAGGTAGCCTTTGACCGCATCGAAGCCAAAGGCGGCGTGACTTTACAGGCAAACCAACCCAACGCCACTGGCAGCACGCCCCGCAAAATTACGGCGACCTGCGCGAGCGCGGTCATCACACAAAGAGCGGAACAAATTCAGGTCAATGGAGAAACGCGTTCCATCCGGCAGAAGGTCGTGCTGCGTGGTGACGTCAACGCCACCACCGAGATAGCGCCCGGCAGTAAAATCAAAGGGTCTAACATGAAGGCACAGCAGGCAACTTTAGCAACGAAGACCGATGGCGAGTTGCTGCTGTTGGGAGAGGGTGCGGTGCACATAGAGCTCCTCTACGAGGAAGACCAGCAAACCGGGGATAAGTGAGATGTCATCTTCTCAGAACGGCGCGCGCGCCATTCGCGTCGAAAACTTGGTGAAGCGTTACCGGGAGCGCACGGTGGTCAACGGCGTCAGCCTGACGGTGCAGCCGGGCGAGGTCGTCGGCTTGCTGGGTCCGAATGGGGCGGGGAAGACGACGACGTTTTACATGATTGTCGGCTTGGCGCGTCCCAACGGCGGCAAGGTGTTTTTGGGCGAGCAGGACATCACGCGCTGGGCGATGCACCAGCGGGCGCGGCACGGCATCGGTTACCTCGCGCAGGAGCCGTCCATCTTCAAAAAACTGACGGTGGAGCAGAACTTACAGGCGGTGTTGGAACTCACCGGCGCGTCGAATCGGGAGCGGCAAGCAACCATCGAAAAGTTGCTGACGGAGTTGGACATCGCCAACCTGCGCCACCAGAAGGGCTACACCTTGTCGGGCGGGGAGCGGCGGCGCACGGAGATTGCGCGCACGCTGGTCACATCGCCGGCGTTCATCTTGCTGGACGAGCCGTTCACCGGTATTGACCCGATGGCGGTGCAGGAAATTCAGACCATCGTCGCCAGGCTGAAACAACAGGGCATCGGGATTTTGATTACCGACCACAACGTGCGCGACACGCTGGACATCACCGATCGCGCCTACATCATGTTCGACGGCAAAATTCTCACGTCGGGCACGTCGGCGGAAATTCTGAACGACCCGATTGCGAAGGAATACTATCTGGGAGACCGCTACTCGTCGTGAAAATTTTAGACCGCTACATCGCACGGGAAGTCCTCGGCGCGTGGTTGATGGGTGTCGGGTGGTTCGCCAGTATTTGGTATGCTCTGTTCGTCCTGAGCAACATCACCCGCTTGGCAACGCGCGCCGCCATGACCCCGGCGGAAATGACAGAACTCATGCTGTTGGAGATTCCGCGCTCCGTGTCCGTCACCGTGCCCATGGCGCTGCTCTATGGCACGCTGATGGCGTTTGCGCGGTTCAGCCACGATGGCGAAATCAGCGCAATGCTGGCCAGCGGCGTGAGTTTCTACCGCCTCATGCCGCCCGTGTTCGCGCTGGGCGTAGTGGGTTTTCTGACGATGATGGCTCTCAACGAAACGGTCGTGCCCGCCACGCAACGCCGAAGCCGGGACTTGATAGCGCGCATCGAAGGCGATCGGTTGCTGCAAGGGAAACGCTGGGTGCTTCTACGCGACCCCGCCGACATGCGCCTCCCCCAAGAGCGCATTGTGACGGCGCAGGGGTATCTCCGACGCACCGACACGCTGATACATCCTAAGATTATCACGTTTGACAAAGATAAGACGAAAGAGATTATCGAAGCCGAAACCGCCCGACCGCTCAAGGGCGAGAAAGAGGACTGGTGGATTTTTACCGATGTGCGTCTTTATCGCTTCCTGCGGGATGGAACGATTCGGTCGAGCTCAAAAACCCACAAGTTGTCTATTGGCAAGACCCCGATGCAAATGCGCATCGCGGCACGATCCAAAAGCCCGGATGAAATGACGTGGCGCGAGTTACGGGCGTACCTCAACATGATGCGAAGCACGCCGGGCATACCGCCGCAGCAGATTAACGAACTCACCATCCAACTGAACGACAAACTTTCGCTGCCGATGTCCTGTTTATTACTGTGTCTCGTTGGACCGCCGCTTGCGCTGCGCCGCCAGCGCACGAGTTCATCGGTGGGCTTGGGGATTAGTTTTCTGCTGATTGTGGGATACTTTTTTATATGGAACATGACGACCCTGCTCGGCAAAACTGGCGGATTGCATCCCGTGATAGCGAGTTGGACGGCGGATGTCGTCTGCGGCATCGCGGGTCTCATTCTCGTCTGGCGCGCCGGACGGTGAGAAGGGGCAATGGGACAAGGGGGCAATGAATTTCACGCAATACGCAATACGCTGAGGTGAAAGCGTATGATTCTCCTCACCCTCGTTATTTCCTTAGGCGTTGTTTGTGGGTTCATCGCCTATGTCGGTGACTACTTGGGCAAACGGCTGGGCAAGAAGCGGGTAACCCTGTTCGGCTTGCGCCCGCGCCAGACGGCGGTGCTCATCTCGGTCGCGACCGGCGTGTGCATTTTCCTCGTCGCCTTCACGGGCATCTTGGCGGCAAGCCAAAGCGCACGACACGCGCTGCTGAGATTTAGCGAAACGGTGCGGCGCAACAGAGAACTGTCCTCCGTCAATAGCAGGTTAAAAGCCGCGAATCAGCAGTTGAATGATAAGAGACATAGATTAGAGCAAGACAACTACCGCCTGGAGGCGCAGAATGAATCCGTCAGGAAAGACCTCCGCCAAACAACCCAGACCCTCAAACAGACGCAGCAGACTTTGACGCAAACTGAGCAGGCTTTGAACACGACCGAGACAATGCTCAATAACGTCGAAGCCAAGCTGACGCAGGTTCAAGCCCAACTCGCAGAGACCCAAGCCAAACTGAGGGCGACCCAAACGAAACTTGCGGCAACGAAAAGGGAACTGGAAAGAACCCAGATGTCGGCAGTGAACACTGCCAAGGACTATGTCAATCTGGGCAAGCAACGCGTCGAATTGGAGAAGCAACGCGATACCCTGATTGCCGAGGTGAAAAAACTGACGGAAGAAGTTCAACAGTTGAGCGAGTGGAAAACCGTCGGGATAAAAGTGGTGCGGGGTAAAATCACTATCGGCGTGAACGAAGTGCTTGCCTCGCGCACCATCCCGGAGGGGTTGACCCCCGAGGCGGTGCGGAAGGAACTGGAACAGTTGCTCAAGGAAGCCAATCGCGTTGCGGAGGAGCACGGGGCTAAGGCGTCCGAAGAGCAGCCGCGCCCGCTGATACTGGCAACGCGAGAGATCATTGGCGGCGGCGTGCAAGAATTCATCCATGAAGATCAAATTCTGGACAATACTGCCAATGATATTGTCAGACGCAATAAAAGTTTTGTGGTGGACGTCGTCGCCTGGCGCAACTATCTTGAGGGGGAGCCGGTGAAAGCGCAGTTGGTTTTGTATCCCAACCAGATGGTGTATAGTAAAGGCGACAACATTCTGTCCAGGGAGGTGCGCGGCTCGAAAAACAAAGCCGAGCTGTTCCATGACATTAATGCGCTGTTGGAGGAAGCCCAATTGGTCGCCGCCCAGAAGGGCGTCATGCCGCGCAAGAAATACGCCTACGAGGAAGGGACGAACGAGAAAGTCTTTGACCTGTTGGAGCGTCTGGCATCTCAACGCGGACGCGCCCAAGTCCGCGTCATCGCCGCCAAGAATTTGTGGACGGCGGACCAGTTGAGCGTGAGGTTAGAAATAAGTCAATGAGTCAATGGGTCAACGCCCCCATGAACCCATTGACTCATTGACTCATTGATTCATTGACCGTTGTGGAAACCGTCATCGCCATTGACCCCGGACGCGAGAAGTGCGGCGTTGTCCTCGTTTCTTCTTCGGGGCAAGTGGCGTTTCGAGCCGTAGTGGCGACGGCGGATGTGGCGACGACGGTTGAGCAGTTGATAAAGCGGCACGACATTCAGCGCGTTGTGATGGGAGGAGGAACGACTTCATCTTCTTTGACGTCGGAACTGCGCGAGCGTTTGGGGGTCGAAATCGTCAGCGTCGACGAACGCTTTTCGACGCTGGAAGCGCGGCGACGCTACTTCGCAGAGAATCCGCCGAAAGGCTGGCGGTGGTTGATTCCCCTCTCATTGCAAGTGCCGCCTGCGGCATACGATGATTACGTGGCGCTGCTGTTAGCAGAGCGGTATTTTCAGAGCTTATCTCAGAAGGATAAAAGGGATAAGCAGTCAGGGGAAAATCGCATTTGACAAATCCTCCCATTTCGGTATAATAACACTGGCAGATGTTGTCAGGGAAGGCAAGAGGGATGAAAATGCTCAGGCAACACTTCACGTCAACTATCGTCTGTGCGTTATGCCTGTTGGTCGCAGCGACTGCGGCGGGGGCAGACCTGTGGTCGGACGTGCCCGCTAACGACCCGGCGTACAAATCGCTGGCGCAACTCAGCGAAGCCGGCTGGCGGGAGCAGCGGATGGACACGTCTCGCCGCGCGACGATTCTGACCCGCTACGAGTTCACGCTGGAAATTGCCAAAGCCCTTCTCCGCGCCACCGCGCAGGCGGAAAAAGAACCGGACGCGCTCCGCGCCAAACCCGAAGCCGTCCGCGCCCTGCGGGCGTTGATGGTGCAGTTCAAGCCGGAGTTGGAAAAGTTGGGGGTTGACGTAGCGGCTTCACAAAAGACGCTGGACGCAGCGATGAAAGCCGAACCGCCCGCGAACGCCGATTCATCCCCTGCGCCGTCGGTGACGCCTTCGCCTTCTCTGTCCTCTGAGACGTCGTCTAAACCGTCGTGGTTCAGCGACTTACCGCCCATCGCGCTGACCTCCGAAATCAAGCCATGGATGAAAGACCTTCTGGGCACTTCTTCCAAGCCGCTGGTGGTGACCTCCATCGGCTCCGGTTTGCTTGCCGTAGATGACAGCATGTTCCGCGACACGCTGACCCAAGAACCGCAGCGTTTGATGAAGACGGAATTCAAACTGCCCATGAACGACAACCTGAGCATTTCGGCGTCGCTGGCTGCGCTGCGCTCGTTGGGGCGGGACCACTCGCGGAAGGCGTGGTCGGCGGAGGCGCAGTATGCGTTGGGGCGGTGGAAGTTGCACACCTCGTTGCAATTCGCTGGTTCCGACCAGTTAGCCAGCACGCTCTGGGGCACCCCGTCCCGACAAGTCGGGATGCCCGCATCCGTCTGGCGTTCGTTAGGGGGCGGCGTGACCTACTCCCCCAAAGACTGGCTCACCCTCACCGCGAGAATTGCTGGCGTCACCGACCTGACGCGGTTGCAGAGCAACTACATTCTGTCCACCGGCGGCGTGGGAGTTTCGCTCAAAGACCGCATCGCGCTGGAAGTGAACTGGCTGCACGTCAACCCGTTCGACCCCGCTTTGTCGTCCAGCCTGACGACGCGGCTGGGCTTGAAGGCGGCCATCTCGCCCTCCACGCAGTGGCAGTTGTTCTACCAGATGTACGACAACCCCACCGGAGCCACGAACACTCGCCCCAGCATTGTCGGGACACAACTCTCGGTCAAGTTCTGATGGAGTGGTGGAGTATTGGAGTGTTGGAACGAGAGAGACTCATCACTCCATCACTCCATTACTCCATCACTCCATCATGCCATTGGGATTAGGAGGCTTTCCATGTCACATCTAAAGGCAAAACGCATCCTCGTCGGCGCAGCATGTGCCGTCGCCTTGATGGGGGGCGGACGGGCAACCGCTGGTATTGACCTCGGCGACATCCTCAAAGTCGGCGGGGTAGGGCTGATTGTCAGCAAGTTTGGTCCGCAAATCAACAGCGCCATCAACAAGTTGACCCTGCAACACGGTGTTGAGGTCAAGGAGGTCACGAAAGTCGTGCCGATTCTGAGCGTCGGACAGGGCGGCTTTATCGGCGCGGCGCAGGTCATGGGCGCGCAGGAAGACGTCGACCGCGTCAAGGCTGTGGCGCAATTGGAGGGTAAGTTCAACGCCTTTCGTTTCAAGGTTCTGATTCCGGTGGAGTCGGAGAAAGCCGTCAAGAACCTCAAGCGCGTCAACGGCGTCGGCGTGTCGGCGATTATTGACATCAAGATTTGAGCCACTTTACCCCTCCCCCAACCCCCCCGCAGTGGAAGGGCAATAACGGAGTGACATGCGCACCATCACCATAGCAACCCTCCTCAGCGCCATTCTTCTCGTCACGACTGCCTTTGCAGAAACCACCGGGGCAAGCGCAGCGCCCGCCCCGGCTTCGTCTCCGGTCAATAAGGTCACGCTCAAAGCCGACCGCTTCCAGTCGGAAGAAAACTCCATGCGCGGCAGCGGCAACGCGCACCTGAAAGTTGAGTATCGGGACGAGAGACTGAACGTTGACCTCTACGCGGACACAATCGCGGTGAAGGAGAGGATTTTAGAGGCGCAGAACAACGTCCGCCTGACGCACAGAGACGACCAGGGGCAAATACGGGACATCACCGGCACGGCTTTGCGCTACGACTTAGACCAACGGCGTGGCACGCTGGACAACGCCCAACTCGTCGTGGAGCAGTTGACCTTTCGCGGCGAGCAGATTGAGGTGAAGATGCAGGACAAACATTTCAGCATGACCTCGGTCATGGTCACTGCCTGCCCCAGAGAAAATCCTCACTTCAGCCTGCGCGCCCGTATGATTGACGCGACCCTTGAGGACGAAGCCAGCGTGCGCGGCGTCTCGCTGTTCTGGGGCAAGCGCAAACTGTTCACGCTCCCCCGCGTCAACTTCCTGATGCCCGGCGCGTCGAAAGAACCCCGCCGACGTCGCAACCTGATGCCCACACCTTCTTTCAATAAGAACGACGGACTGCTGCTGCGCACCGGCTACACGCTGCCCCTGACCGGAGAGAAGCCCGGCTCTAAGCAGGGCTTGTTCGCCAACGTGGAGGTGGGCTACTCCACCCAACGGGGCTTTCGAGGAGGACCGTCGCTGGTCTACCGCTCAACGTTCGCCTCTCCGACCACGAACGAAAAAACAGGCTTTTCCATCGCGCTCAAGGCAAAGGAGAAGGACGGCATCGAAGACCATTTCAATTCCCGCCTGCTCGTTGACCGCCGCCCCGAACTGGAAGTGCGCACGCAGCCGTTCACCGTCGTCACCAAGCGACTCACCCTCGACGCCGTTGCCGCAGTCGGTCACTATAAGGAGTTCCCGTCGGGCGTGTCCTCCTCTCGCAAATACCTCGCCCTCAATCTGGACACCCGCGCCCCCGGCGCGACCTCGCCTTTTTACGGGCGGTTGTTTGCCGAAAAGCGAGATTACGACAACAGCGACATGCGCGTCTTGGGGCTGGAGGTTGGCGTGCAAGGCATGATTCCCAACCGCGCCAAAGGGCGTATCAGTTACGTCACCACCAACATTCACGGCGTCACACCGTTTGAGTTCGACGAAATCCTCATCCCCCACGAACTTCGCGCCGAAGTCGACCTGCGCCTCAACCGCCACTGGATGTTCCCCCTCGACCTGCGCTACGACCTCGACCGCAACGAGTTCCGCGACAAACGCGTCGGCATCCTCCGCACCCTCGACTGCATCGGCTACGGCGTCAGTTATGATAGCGCGCGGAAGGAAATCAAGTTAGAGGTTCGTTTGTTGGGGAAGGGCGGGTTCTAAGAGCCTCTCCGAAAAGTAGCGCCGACATCCCCCCGTCAACGGGGGCAGGGGGGCGCCGAGGACGGCGACCCTCCCCGTTGACGGGGAGGGGAGGGGAGGGGGAGGGAAAGGGTGGGGGGGCGAGCGGGCAGGCAGGATGCCTGCGCTACACTTTTCGGATAGGCTCTAAGACGCCAGAACGAAAGTCCTGATGCATCGGGACTCGTTTGCGAGCCTGCTTTTAGCAGGCTTTCCAGCCGTTGTAGACGCCGAATTCGATTCGGCGGGAGGAGGGCTCCAGCGGGGCACAGGACGTAAAATTTGCCCCCCTGCCTCCTGACCAACATCCGTCGGAGCAGTTCCTCCCTACGAGGGTGGCAAATTTTACGTAATGCACTCGATTCTCCTCGGTGGCAGAAGTGGATATGAAATACTCTCTCTGGTTATTGCCCTGTTTGTATCTCGTCGCTTGGACGGTCTGTGCGCGCGCTGCCAGCCCCAAGCCGGAGGATATTGTGAGACAGATGCTTCAAACTTACCGCAGCGCGAAGACTTACACCGAGACCTCGACGGAGATGCTGAAGGTGATGAAGGAGACGAGCGTCACCACGCACCGCTTCACCTACGAAGCGCCCAACAAGTTTTACTACGACGTGAAGGAGAAAGGCAAACTCCTCGCGGCGCTGGCGTCAGATGGCAAGACGATGCAGGTTTTCAACCTGCGGCAAGGGTTGAACGACATGACCGCGCCCGCGAAGATGAGCGACTTGAAAAAGATATTGGAGCGGCTGGACATGGTGACGGAAAACGACCCTTTCTCTTTTTTGGTCGGCTATGACCCAATGCCAAAAGGAACGAAAGTCACCCTGGTCAAGGCGGACAAAATCGCGGGCAAAGCCGTGTATCAACTGGAACTGAAGCAACCCGACGGACAGAAGAAAACCTTCTGGATTGGCAAGGACGACCATCTGCTTTACCGCGTGCATCAGGTGGTCCCACAAACGCGCGGCGGCGTGACGGAGACGATTACGGTATACGAAACGCACAGCGGGATGCAAGTGAACGGAACGCTGCCGGAGGATGCGTTTACGATTCAGCCGCCGCAGTGAAGGAACGACAGGGAACAACGGGAAACGACCGGAGATAACAACAATTCCCTGTCGTTTCCCGTTGTTTCCCGTTGCTATCATCGCATCGAGCAATTCCTCAACCCTCAAGGATAACAACAATTCCCTGTCGTTTCCCGTTGTTTCCCGTTGCTATCATCGCATTGAGCAATTCCTCAACCCTCAAGGATAACAACAATTCCCTGTCGTTTCCCGTTGTTTCCTGCCGTTCCCTTTATCATGTCCGTCATCGAAACTTTCAACCTGACCAAATCCTACGGGCGCGTTAACGCGCTGGCGGATTTGTCGCTGCAAATCCGCGAGGGCGAAATTTTCGGCTTTCTCGGTCCGAACGGCGCGGGGAAGACGACGACGATTCGATTGCTGTTGGGATTCCTGAAACCAACGCAGGGGCGGGCGACGATTTTCGGTTTGGATGCGTGGCGCGACGCCGTGCGCGTTCACGAGCAAATTGGCTACGTGCCGGGGGACGTGCGGCTTTATGAGTACATGACGGGACAGCAGTTTCTCGACATGATAAACGGGTTGCGACGTGTAGGGAACGGACTCCGCTCCGTTCCGATTCTGGCGGAGCGGCTGCAACTCGATTTGTCGCGGCGCATCAAGACTTATTCCAAAGGCATGAAGCAGAAGTTGGGACTGATTCAAGCCCTGATGCACGAACCGCGCTTGCTGATTTTAGATGAACCGACTACCGCCCTTGACCCGCTGATGCAAGAGGAACTTTACGCTATTCTGCGCGAACGACAGCGGCAGGGCGCGACGGTTTTCTTCTCGTCGCACATTCTCTCTGAAGTCGAGAAAATCTGCAACCGCGTGGGTATCGTGCGAGCGGGGCGGCTGGTCAACGTCGGCTCGGTGGACGACGTGAAGCACTTGCAGATGCGCCGCGTGGAGGTCACGTTCAGCGACGGCGCAATCCCGATGGATCAACTCAAGCGACTCGGTCTATCCGTCCGCAAAAGCGACGACCGCACCTGCACGTTCACCGTGCGCGGCGACATTGACCCCGTGGTGAAACTGCTGGCGCAATATCGCGTGGAGTCGCTGACGGTGGAGCCGCTCAGTTTGGAAGATGTGTTCTTCGAATTCTACAAAGGGAATGAGAAAACGACGGAGTAATGGAGTAATGGAGTAATGGAGTAATGGAGTGGTGAGAAAACCACATCCCAATACTCCATCACTCCATCACTCCTCGGGTTGTGACTCTTCTCCGCAAAATTCTGCGCGAACAGCGGGCGACGTTGTTGTCGTGCGCCGCGCTGCTCGTTCTGTTGGCAACGCTTGTCACCTACCTCTATCGGACGTTCGGTGATGCGTCGGCGACCAACCTTCAGCGCGTGCCGCCCGCGTTCATCAACGCGCTGTTCGGCGGGATGGTGCTGGGTCTGAATCCGCTGGATATGTGGCTCCTGATCGTGTTCGTGCATCCGCTGACCCTCGCGTTGTTTTCAGTGGTTGTCGTTGCCGCGACCTCGCGCACGCTGGCGGGCGAAATCGAAGGAGGCACGGTGGACGTGCTGCTGTCGTGTCCCGTGGCGCGGTGGAAACTTGTCGTGTCGAACGGAATTATTCTCCTGTTAGGAATTGCGCTGCTGGTATCGGCAATCTGGGGAGGAATGTGTCTGGGATTGTATCTCGGCAGAATACGCGGCACCCCATCGTTAGGCGCGTTTCGGTGGGTGGCGGTGAACCTGTTTGCGCTGTTCGCGGCAATGGGCGGCGTGGCATTTTTGTTTTCCGCCCGCGCATCCGAACGCGGACGCGCTGTCGCTCTTTCCGTCGCGTTCATCGTGCTTTCCTACTTCATCAACCTGCTCGCGCAACTGTGGAGCAAAGTCGCGTGGATGGATGTCATCTCCGTGTTTCACTACTACCGCCCGCAGCCGATTCTTATCAGCCACACTCTGCCCTATCGTGATGCGGCGGTGCTGTTGACCGTCGCGGTCGTTTCGTTCGCCGCAGCGGTCGTTGCCTTCCAACGGCGGGACATTGCGACGGTGTAACAGGCAGTCGTGCGCGTCACCGTTCCGCCACTTTGTAATGATGCACCATTACGAGTAAGATTCCGATTACGATTGTCATACGGAGGGATGAACCGTCAGGTTCATGGATAACTCCTCCAATTCTGGACGCCCTTTCCGAGCGAGTGACTCTTGGACGCGCCGCAGCACGGCTGCCATCTCAAACGGCTTGATGAAGTAACCTGCTGCGCCGAACCGACGCGCTTGTTCCAGGTCTTCGCGGTCGCCTTTCGCAGAGATGATAATGACGGGGAGGTGCGGCTGCTGGAGAGCGTCCGCGAGGTAACGATAGACCTCCCAGCCGTCGGCGCGCGGCAGCATAATATCGAGCAACACAAGGTCAGGCGTGACGTCACGAATTGCCTCCATCGCTGACACTCCATCCCACGCCTGCACTACGCAGTAGCCCGCTCGCGTTAGATTCAACCCCAGGAGTTCGTTAAGTTCCTCGTCGTCTTCAACGATTAGAATGACCCCTGACATCGGCTTCACCCCACCTTTGAGGAATGTATCGAACCCCGTACCTTAACCCCACTGACGAAAAGAGAAGAGGAATGTTGGTTACAAAAAGGTTAACGCTCTCACGATAAACCGTTAAGTTTTCGGTGGGACGAAAGAAGGTTCCGTCAGAGGAAACGTGATGGTCAAGCGCGTGCCCTGACCGACAACGCTGTCCGCCACGATACTGCCGCCGTGCGCCTCCACGATTTGCTGCACGATGGACAGCCCCAAGCCTGTGCCGCCCGACCGCCGCGAGCGGGCTTTGTCCACGCGGTAGAAGCGCTCAAAGATGTGAGGCAGATGTTCGGGAGGGATGCCTTCGCCGGTGTCAGAAACGGAAACCACGACACAGGGGAAGGAAGGGGAAGGAGGGGGAAGCGAGGAGAAGCAGGAAGATTCCGGGGATGGCTCTTCCTTCCCCTTTGCCTCCGTTTCCCTCTTTCCCCTTCCTTCCCCTTCTTTTTCCTTCCTTCCCCTTACTTCCCCTTTCACCACAATGCTGCCACCAGCCGGCGTGTGGCGGATGGCGTTGTCCAGCAGGTTGATGAACACCTGCACGAGTCGGTCGCGGTCGCCGTGCAGTTCCGGCAGCGTGGACGGAACGTCTATAACAACGCGGATGCCTTTGGCAGCGAGGGCTTGGGCGCACGTGCGCAAGGCATCGTCCACGACGGAGGCCAGTGCGATGGGCGCGGGATAGAGGACGAGATTGCCACTTTCAATCTGCGCGAGGTCGAGGAGTTGTGACGCCAACCGCGCCAGGCGGTCGGTTGCCGTGATGATACGCGGCAGGTATTTCTCGCGCAGCGCGGGGTCTCGCTCGCCGTGCTGCATCAGCGTTTCCGCCATGCTGCGGATAGCCGCCAACGGCGTGCGCAACTCGTGCGAGACGTTCGAGACAAACTGACGACGAATGTTTTCTAATTGTTGGAGCCGCTGTGTTGTGTAATTCAGCGTGTCGGCGAGATGCGTAATCTCCTCCGTGCCGTCGACGTGAACGCGGTGACTAAGGTCACCCCTCGCAATCCGCAGCGCGTCACGGTTCAGTTTTTCGATGGGGTGCGCGAGGCTCCCCGCCAGAGAGATGGTGAGCCAAACGATGAGCCACGCATACAGAGCGATACCTAAGAACAGCGTGAGGCGAATGCGTCCGAGATTTTCCTGAATTTCCGTGAGCGTGTAAGCGACGCGCACCGCACCGACGATTCTGCCCTGTTTGCGCACGGGGACGTTGACATACATCGTGTCTTGATTGTCGAAGCGCGGGTTCTTCCAGACGGTCGAATTCACGTTGCCCTTGAGCGCTGCCGTCATGCCGGGGCGGACGCGGTCGTTGAGGGAGGAGCCCACGTCCTCGCGGACGGTGGCAGCGCGAATGATGCCCTGCGCATCCACGATGGTCACGCGCACGTTCGAATACAACCGCCAGTGATAGATCATGCGTAAGAGAGCGCGCCGATTGTCTTCGGACGGTTCCGGAAGATGAGGCACGGCAGCATCCGCAATAATGGACGCCTGCATGTTCAGTTCTCGCTCCAATTGGCGCAGGTAAAACTGCCAGAGCAAGTGCGCCAGCACGATGCTCACGACCACCAAGGGGACGCCAACGGCGAGAAGGCTGCTCACGATGAGTTTCCGCCGAATTGTATGCGGCTGGATTGCGCGGAACACGGCTCTGCCAAAGGGGAAGTAAGGGGAAGTAAGGGGAAGTAAGAGGAAATAAGGGAAGATACACTTGGGGTAGGGAGGGTGAGGCTCCCGCCGAACCGTTGGCTCCGCAGGAGCGTCGCCCTCCCAGGCGGGTAAGAACCCCATCGGTTTTTAACGCTAACAACTTTTGTCAGTTCAGTCTAAGAGGAACTTCCCCTTACATCCCCCTCCTTCCCCTTATTTCCCCTTACGTCCCTCTCCTTCCCCTTCATTCGCCCTGAAACTTGTAGCCCACGCCGCGCACCGTTTGCACGTGGCGGGGACAAGCGGGGTCTGGCTCTATTTTTTCCCGCAGGCGGCGGACGTGAACGTCCAGCGTTTTCTCATCGCCAAAGAAGTTCTCGCCCCACACCGCGCGCAGCAGAAAGTCGCGCTTGAGCGCAACGTTCGGCTGACTCGCCAGCACCCGGAGCAGGTCAAACTCTTTGGGGGTGAGTTCCACGCGCTTGCCGTTCACCCAGACGCGATGCCCTGCCACATCAATGCGTAACTCGCCAAAGTCCAGCACGGACGGGACGGCGGTTCGTTCCAGCCGGACGCGACGCAACGTGGCGCGGATGTGGGCAATGAGTTCGCGCATGGAGAACGGCTTGACGATGTAATCGTCCGCGCCCAACTCCAAACCCACGATGCGGTCCACTTCCTCCGACTTCGCCGTCACCATCAAAATCGGCGTCGTCATCTCTCGGCGCAGCGCGCGGCACACCTGCCAGCCGTCGCGTTGAGGGAGCAACAAGTCAAGCAGAATCAGGTCAGGACGCTCGCACCGCGCCAACTCCAACGCTGCCTCCCCGTCCGCTGCGATCACCACCGCGAAGCCCTCCCGCTCCAGATTGTAGCGGAGGGAATCGGCAATCATCTCTTCGTCTTCGACGACCAAGATTTTCTCAGGCATCTTCTACACTTCCCAACGTCTTTGACACCCTGCCGGTGGAAGAGTTTGCCCTGTGGTCGTCGAATCCTCCTGCCCATCGGGAAGTGAAAACGAACTTATTATCCCAGAGAGGAAGGCTTTGTGCCGAGCATTTAGGACGATATGTTCCGTTAAAACTCGAGTTTAGACAAACGTCATTCCCCTGACGGTTCATCAGGGTGAGCGAAAGCCCCTTCCCCCCTTGCATTTCAAGCGGTTTGCGCCCTCACGCCGCCCCGATGCATCGGGGCGGGCATACACCGACCGCTTGACAAAATGCGATGAGTCTGTTATGTTCTCTCTGGTAGATTCTGGAGTTTTCACAACCCCAAGTTTCTGTGAGAGGGCGGTATTGCGCAAGGCAGAACTGCGGTCCCTTCATGGTTGCGGGTTCATCGGTGCCCGCCCAACATGCGCATTCGGCTGACCGCTCTGCTGCGCTCCGTGTGTGGCTAAAGGGCGTGTCGTTAGACGCCCCCGACTCAGACGAATCACGGGAGGTAGAACTTGGCAAAGCGAAAGCACACCACACAAGCATCCGAGGCAAGCGGCGCCACCGTCGGCTACGAGGCCCAGCTCTGGCAGATGGCCGATGCCCTGCGCGGCTCGATGGACGCCGCCGAGTACAAGCACGTCGTGCTCGGCCTGATCTTTCTCAAATACATCTCGGATGCCTTCGAGGAGCAGCACGCCAGGCTCGAAGCCGAGCGCGGGCAAGGCGCCGATCCCGAGGATCCGGACGAGTACCGAGCGGTCAACGTCTTCTGGGTGCCGCCCGAGGCACGCTGGCAGCACCTGAAGGCTCAGGCCAAGCAGCCGACCATCGGCCAGCTCGTGGACGACGCCATGGCCGGCATCGAACGCGACAACCCGGCGCTCAAGGGCGTGCTGCCCAAGGACTACGCGCGCCCCGCGCTCGACAAGCAGCGCCTCGGCCAGCTCATCGATCTCATCAGCAACATCAAGGTCGGCGACGAGGCGAGCCGCGCCAAGGACGTGCTCGGCCGCGTGTACGAGTACTTCCTCTCGCAGTTCGCAAGCAGAGAGGGCAAGAAGGGCGGCGAGTTCTACACGCCGCGCTGCGTGGTCAAGCTCCTGGTCGAGATGCTCGAGCCCTACCGCGGCCGCGTGTACGACCCCTGCTGTGGTTCCTCGGGCATGTTCGTGCAGTCGGTCGAGTTCATCCGCGCGCACGCGAGCGGCAACGGCAACGGCGACCGTAGGGGCGGGTCGCCGACCCGCCCGCGGGCCGACATCTCGATCTACGGCCAGGAGTCGAACTACACGACCTGGCGGCTCGCCAAGATGAACCTCGCCATCCGCGGCATTGACGGCCAGATCGCGCACGGCGACACCTTCCACAACGACCGCTTCCCCGACCTCAAGGCCGATTTCATCCTCGCCAACCCGCCGTTCAACGTCTCCGACTGGGGCGGCGAGCGCCTGCGCGAGGACAAGCGCTGGCAGTACGGCGTCCCGCCCGCGGGTAACGCCAACT
>FWPU01004746.1_pt1 | contig 31048 bp, 25 predicted proteins | sample 2228361 | NCBI WGS metagenome assembly FWPU01 (sample SAMEA103939777, study PRJEB20133) | metagenome | reverse complement strand
TATCAAAGAACGAGAAAAAGGGCATAATCTCAAATGAATTAGGCCAAAACTATGCCTATATTTAAAAAATGTCTTATTTCAGAACAACTCTTTTGTAGCAACTTGGCGAAGAGCGGGAACTGCCCTACTCACCTCTTTAACTATCTTATCGGCAATATAAAGAGGATAGGGTTCGATGATAGCCGGAGTTGGGCATTGATATTTAATTGCATCTAATATAATCTTTAATTGGCTCTTATTGTTTTTTACACTTCCAGGAACTTCGATACGCAAGACAGGAGTGTAGTTATTTGGCTTATAATAAATAATATGTAATTTGTGAATACTATTTTTAATTTCATTCCAGAGTTGTTGGCAGTGCGAACTACTATTCAATGATGAGGGAAACTTTAAATGCCAATCTTGCCCACCTTTCTCGTCTTTAGGTTGTTTATAGGGAATAGGGTTAGTATACTCTCCCGATTTTAACAGTGTAGTAAGTAGCGAGCGGTCATCATAATTTGTTTCCCACTTCATCAGCTCACTTATTTCTTTTTTAGAAGTATATTTAGGTATACCTATCCAGAATTTATCTGAGCGATCTGAGTTAAGAATTTTTCTGTAATTCATCAAGAATTCTTGAAATTTACTACATATTTGCTTACTTAATTTATCTTGTGTGGAGTCCTGTTCTGCTTCATTTACTGCAGCATTCATCTTGATAATTGGATTTGTAAGCGAACCATCAATAAAAACAACATCATGTGGGGCTTTTGCAGCTAAATCTAACTCTAACTGCCACATAATTCCTGAAACTATTATACCCGTGTTATCACTATGTATTTTGTTGTGAATAAATATTTGGTGCTGAGCTTCCTCCCAATATCTTTTCTCAGATGGCGGCTTTAATCCTTCAATAGCTACAGCACAACAGGCAATTATATCAACTGCTAAAAGTCTTTCTATAATATTAGCTCCATCAACTCCACAAGTAGTCGGTGACATGACTGTGGGTAAATCACTGTCTCTTAGTAAAATACCTTCGTTTTCTAATTGCTGTCTATATTTTTCACGTTTTCCATTTATGTTTTCAAGAGTCATCAACAAATTATTAGATAACTCCTCACCTTTTTCAAGCAACTCACTAAGCATTGCTTGAGGTAATAAAAAATTAAACGAATGACTCAAGGATTCCATTTTCTTGTAAGTTGATAAGCCTCTATAATGTTTTCAAAATAGTCATCTATATCAAAATTGCGCCAAGATTGATTTCTATTTGATCTTGGGATACAATATCTTTGTAGCCAATATTCAGTAATATCTTGAAATGGTCTATCATAGTAAATAGGTTTTTCTTTATGGTTAATTACAGAATGTATGTTTTTAACCAATGGAAATAGATAAAATTCGCGATTTATATTATGATAAACTGCATTTTTTAATCCTAATAAGTTTAGGCCTTTGTCTATCAGTCGCATTTTACGTGATGGGCCATTACCATAACCTCGTGCTATATTAAAACCTTTTTGATCAAGAAAAGATAATATTTCAAGATACAATTCTTCAGAAATGTGAAAAGAACCTGAACCCTGGGTATATCCTAAACTCTTTGCAACTATTTCATCATTATATATCAAACGATTATAAATACTACTTTTTCCAAAAGCACTTGTTGTGGTTATAAAAAGCAGTCTATTCTCAATTTCTCTTCTTCTAAGAATCGTTTTGATGCTATTATACTTATTCTGATAGAATTCTCGCAACTCATTACAAGTAATAGCAAGTGTAACCATTTTCCCGCCAAGTAGATCATTATAAGGAGGTAGTGCTCCTAATCTTTGAGCATGCATTGATTGATTAATCCATATATCTAATTCCTGTGGCTGTATGCCCAAATACCTGTCTCTTACCGAAATTTTCAGCACCGGACTTTGTAAACTTATCAGACCAAATGGAGCATCATGTATATTGTCCCATAGGACAAATCTTAAAATTCTTCCATAACCTCTCTGGTAAGGAATGCTCCACCAAACAAAATTCCACCAACGAAATAAAATTTCCTCTAAACTTCCTTTTTTTACTGGCTTAAGGTCTAACTTTATTTTATTTGGATTAATATCCTTTCCACTTCTAGCATATTTCTTTACTTTTTTTAAATTTTTAAGCAAAAAGTTCTTATGTAGTCGGATTTGCTCCATTTTAGAATAGACTTGCAACCGCTTATAAGTTTCTTTATCATTTTTAGGCGGCCTCACATGCGGATTATAGCTAAACCCTTGTTCTATAAGCGACTCTACAATCTTTGATCTTAGATCCTTTTCGTTAATCATCCGGATAACTTTTAATTATTTAGAGACAACTATTTAGTTTATGAATACTCTATAGTCAAGATAAACCCATTGGTGCAGGCGCGCACCTGGAGTTCTCTCAAAGTACGAAAACAACCTGCTAACTTTATCTAGATTTTGAAAGCTGATAGCTGATAGCTGGTATATCGGCCCATGATATCCTTCAGCAGTAGTAGGTAACTTCATCTCAAAAGTTTTTGCGAAGGTAATAATTTTTTAATACCTCAATCACAACCTGAAAAGTTGTGTTTTTTAAACAGAAAAGAGGTGCGGCATCACGCGCGCGCTCAGACCACCGTCTTTTTCCAGCGGCCGCGGCGGAATACGACGACAAGGGCCAAGGCCAGCAGCGACTCTGCCGCGACGATGCTGCAGTAAACGCCCTGCTCGCCCCATCCCAAGGCGATGGCGAGCCACCAAGCTAATGGAGCCTCGATGAGCCAGAAGCAGATGAAGTTGAGCACGGTGGGAGTGCGCGTGTCGCCGGCGCCGTTGATGGCTTGAGAGAGGATCATGCCGTAGCCGTAGAAGACGTAGCCAGCGGAGATGATGCGCAGGGCGAGCGCGCCGGAGACCTGGGTTTCGGGGTCTTGGGTGAAGAGGCCAATAAGTGCTGGAGCGGCGAAGAGATAAATGATGCCGACAGAGGCCATGAAGAGCATGTTAAAGAAGCCCGCCCGCCACACGGAGCGCTCGGCGCGTTCGGGCTGGTTGGCACCCAAGTTTTGGCCCACCAGTGTAGCGGCGGCATTGGCAACACCCCAAGAAGGCAGTATGGTGAAGACAATGATGCGGATGGCGATGGTGTAGCCAGCAGTTACAGCGGTGCTTATCTGGCCCAGGATACCGATGAGGAAAATCCAACTGGAAGAAGCGATGAGGTACTGCCCAGTGCTGCCAGCCGCGATGATGAGGAGGCGCTGCACAATGCTCCAATAAGGCCTCAGAAGAAAGCGCACGTGAAGGCGCACTGCCCGCCCTACAGCGAAGAGGTGCCACAGTTGGTACAATACCCCTACGGAGCGGCCAATGGTAGTAGCAACGCCGGCACCAAGTAGGCCCATTTCAGGGAATGGCCCCCAGCCGAAGATGAGGATAGGGTCGAGGATTATATTGATACCGTTAGCCAGCCACAGGGCGCGCATGGCGGTAGCGGCATCGCCGGCGCCGCGAAAGATGCCATTGAGCATCCATAGCAAGAGGATGGGCAGGTTGGCCGTGAGGAGCAGACGCGTGAAAGGAGCGCCTATTTGAGCCACGGTAGGGTCGCTGGACATAAGGTGCAAAATGTCGGGAGCAAACAGAAAGCCAGGCACGGCCATAAGGGCGGAAAGCACCAAAGCAATGAGCACCGCCTGTGCGCCGGCTACAGCAGCTGCACGCCGACGCCCTTCGCCCACGCGGCGCGAGACCATGGCCGTAGCAGCAGCGCTGAGGCCAATAGCCACAGAATACACCAGCGTCAGAACGGACTCCGTTAGTCCGAGCGTCGTTGCAGCGGCATTGCCGATTTGAGCGACGAAGTAGGCATCTACTACGGCAAAGAGCGACTCCATGACCATTTCCAGAATCATAGGCACGGCCAGTAAGACAATGGCGCGGTCAATGTTGCCGCGAGTGTAGTCTAGCTCTTCGCCGCTAATGGCCTTGCGCAGAAGGCGTTGCCAGCGCTTGTAGCGCAAGGCTAGGGTCTTTTGTATCGTCGGTGTCAAAGGTGTTCAAGATGTTTGGATGAGCGAGGTCAGCGTTGCAGCGTTTGGGCGAACAGCCTGTCCACAAATGAAAGGATGCGTGCCGTTGCACCTTGGTTTTCGCACAAGAACTGCAGCATCACTGCTGACGCTCTTTTGTAAACGTCGAGCTGCAATAAACACTGCAGGCCGTGTAGGAGTTCCTGTGCGTTTCGCACAGGAATCGCGCCACCGCGCCGGACAAACTGGCGGGCTTCTTCAAAATGTTCGTATTTAGGGCCAAAGAGTATGGGTAGGCCATAAGCGGCAGGCTCTAAGGTATTGTGGATGCCGCGGCCGAAGCCTCCGCCGATGTAGGCAATGCGGGCGTAGCGATACAGTTGGCCCAACAGGCCCACGCTGTCTATGACCAATACCTCTACGGGTTGTTGCCCATCCCATCGAGAATAGTAAGCCCAAGGGCGACGCAGTTGCGCTGTGAATGTGGCGAGGTGTTGCTCATTGGGTTCGTGTTGGGCGATGATCCAGCGCAGGTGCGCCATATGCGGGTGATGAATAACTTTCAGGAGCAGGGCCTCATCAGCGGGCCAAGTGCTGCCCGCAATGACGTCGGCAGGCAGTGGTGGTTTAGGCAGGAGGCTGGCGTCGTGGGCCAGTTGGAGAGCGCGATCTACGCGCGTATCGCCTGCAACGGAGACGGCCTCAATGCCAAGGGAGCGGATCAGCGCAGCAGAGTCTTCGTTTTGGGTGAAGATGTGCGAAAAACAGAGCAGCATTTGCCGCCACAGGCCACCCCAAGATTGGAAAAAAGGCTGCTGCGGCCGAAAGAGGCCCGACACCAGAAGGGTGGGTACTCGGCGCCGTTTGAGATCGAAGAGGTAGTTAGCCCAAAAGTCGTATTTCACAAATAAGGCTATATCAGGCCGCACTATGTCTAAGAAATCACGCGCATTGCGCCGCGTGTCAGCTGGAAGGTAGCAGACCACATCGGCGCCGGGGTAATGGCGGCGCACCTCGTAGCCAGAGGGAGAGAAGAAGGAGAGCACCACCCAAGCACTTGGATAGCGCTGACGAAAACCTTCGATGAGCGGGCGCCCCTGCTCAAACTCGCCCAAGGAAGCCACATGTACCCACATCACGGGCCACCTTTCAGAAGGTGGAGCAGCCAAGCGAGCGCGCCAGTGACGACGCCCCGACACCCATAAGCGTGCTTTAGGAGAAAAACCCTGAGCCACCCACACGCCAGCAGTCATTAGCCTAATAGCCGTGTCGTACAATAGGCGCATCAGTAGTAGATTTTGTCTGCCGGTGTCAGGTAGAAAGGCAACGTCCAACCCAGTCGTAGGCCAAACCACAGGTCGAGACGGCGCCCCTCCAGTTTTTGCATAGTGCTAAAATCCCACTCGCGCAGGGTGGTGGTAAAGGCCTGCGTAAATTCAAAGCCCAGATACCAGTTGGAGCGGCGCGTTGGGCCTAAGTGCTGCCAGCCGATAAACTGCTGCAGGGCTGCGCCGCCGGTGAGGCGGTCATAGCCTTTGGCGTACTCACCTCTGACCTGTACGAGGGTGTTGTCGTTGTCCTGCACGCGGATCTTGTGGCGCACCAAGCCGCCGCCCAAGGTGATGCGCAGACCCGAACGAGTGCCCGAGGAGGCGAAGAGATAGCCCAAATGGCCGCCGAGGTAATAACCGCGGCCGCGCAAGGTTACATCGGCGAGGAACTGATCCTGGCCGATGAGGTCGCCCTCTGGCGTGCGCAGGATAGCCAGGGGGTCTTCCCTGACAGGAGCCGCAAAATAGTACTGACCTTCAACGCCTAAGATGAGGTTGTTTTCACTCATCCACTCAGCACTACCGCCCACACTGCCAAAAGGGCCGAAACGCTGCTTGAGGTCGCCGCCGGGCAGGTGCGCTCCGAGCCTAACGCTCAACAGTATAGCATTGCCGGTGTTGCGGACTTCCTCTTCTGGGTGCTGTGGAAATCGCTGGGCCGAGGCTATACCTGCAAGGCACCACAAAGCTACACACACCGCACACCAGCGGAGGTCAAGAAGTTGATGTTGAATAAAGAAAAGCATGCGGCAAAAATAGGGTAAGTGAGGTCAAAGCCTCGAACGCACCCACCGAGCGGAGCGCTTACCCATCTCGCAGCAACACTTTGCCCCGCCGCGCTCAATGCGCCGAGAAGCCCGGGCTAACCTACCCTATCAGAGGCCCAGCAGATGCCCCATCAGTTCCTGTTTGGTCAGCAGATAACGCCGGTTGTCGTCGTGCGGCGGAATGATCAAAGGAATGCGCCCCACCACCTGTATGGGCGAACGGCGGAGGGCCTCTACTTTGTCGGGGTTGTTGGTGATGAGTTCTATCTGTCGAATGCCCAGATCCTGCAAGATGAAGACGGCGCACTCATACTGGCGGGCATCCACATCGAAGCCCAAATGCGTGTTGGCTTCGGCGGTGTTGAGACCTTGGTCTTGGAGGTTGTAGGCCTTTAGCTTGTTGATAAGGCCGATGCCGCGCCCTTCCTGACGCAGGTAGATGAGCACGCCGCCGCGCTCAGCAATGAGCTGCAGGGCGGCGTTGAGCTGCTCGCCACAGTCGCAGCGTCGCGAGCCGAACACGTCGCCGGTTAAGCACTCAGAATGGATGCGCACTGGTACGGGGCCAGCGCTGAGGTCAAAATTTTCGGCTACCACCGCGAGGTGGGGCATTCGCTCGTCGGGGTGTTCAGCGTAAGCGATGAGGTTGAAATGTCCAGAATGGGTGGGTATGTGCGCCTCTGCTTGTCGTTGCATGAGAAAGAGAAGTACGTTTCGAGTTTCAGGCCACTGCAAAACGCGAATAGTCGCCTCTGGGTTCGAGAGACGGACCGCTTTGTCTATTACCTCCAAGGCAAGGACAAGGTGGCCTGGGTGCCGGCGGGTTCCCAGCGAAAGCGCTGCAGCAGGCTGTCGAGCTGGCGCTGCTGACCGAGTGGCAGCGGCGGCTGTATCCGCAGAAGTTGTGGCGTACCATCTGGCCCGATACGCAGCTCGACGCGCAAGCTGTCGCGCTCTTCCGCGCGCTCCAAAGATACCCCAGCGCGGTATTGCACCATGAAAGCTTCCCAACCCTCGCGCGGGCGCGCCTGCTGGGTCTGCAGCGACATTTTTTCTAACGCTGGGCTAGGCTCGGCCGCATCTGTTCTATCTCGCCGAAATACCCTGCCTGGAGGGCCAACGGCGAGGGGCCTTTCCTCGCTCCTCATAGGAGCCGAGGCAGGTTCTGCCGCCTCCGGCCTGGAGTAAGCGCTTCGAAGTAGTGTGTCAGCAGAGTCGTGCTTATCTGGCGAAATGGCAGACAGCGGAGCTTCCCTAACGCCTTCTATAACAGGACTTACGCTCTCTCGGGCGCGAGGTGTTACCGTCGGACGGTCAGAAGTGGCCAATGGTTGTGAGTCGTCTGCTTCGGAAGTAGCGGCTTCGGTCATGACATCGGGGGGCGATGCCGGTGCCATTTGGGCGGAGAGGCCAGCTTGTGGCGCCTTGCTATGAGGCGTATCGGCCCACCACCAGTACAACGCGCCAATTAGCAGGAGCAGGGCTGCCGTCGAGGCCATAGGTATCCACCAGCGCGACAGGAGCGGCCTTAGTTGATTCGATACGGGGCTGAGCTGCTGCTGCAGGCGTTGCAGGGCGGCTTCGTGATCTTCTTCGGGCAGGGCGTTTAGGCCCTGCCATGCCTCGCGGCGGAAGGTATCTGTGGCGATGAGTGCGTGTAAGGTCTCCTCATCTTGCCGGTTGAAATTGCCGGAGACCCAACGCCACAGCAGCGCCAAGAAGCGCGCGTCGTCATCGTGGTGGTGGTGTCTGTTGTTCATCGGCATTTCCTTTCTAAGCAAAGGCGCAAGTTGCGCCGGCCATTCTGGATGTAAGAGCGGATTTTCCCCACCTCCTCTACCAGTAATTGGGCGATGTCGCGGTAAGATTTTTCCTCGAAATAAAAATACTGAATGCTGAGGCGCTGCTTTTCGGGCAGGCTCTGGATACATTGCTGAAGCCGCTGGCGCTCATCGGAGCCATTGAGTTCGAACTCCTCGGGCGGCGTTATGGCTTGGTGGTGCGCCATATTCTCCGGCGCATGGTAATCGGTTGGGGCGCGCTTGTGTCGGCGCAATTCCATGAGGCAGTAATTTCGGGCCATCACGTAGAGCCATCCGCGGAAGGCTTCCACCTGGTGGGTCTGGGCTTTGCGGGCCAATTCCTCGTAGATGCCCATGACGGCGTCTTCAGCGGCGTGTCTGTCGCGCAGGATGTTGAGGCAAACTCCGTAAATCATAGGCATGTAGCGTTCGTAAAGCTGACCTAAATAGCGCGCCTCGCCTGAGCGCTGGTATTGCGCCAGCAGTTCTTCGTCAGACGAAGTGTCGGGGCCTTTGGTGTGAAAAAATCGGAGCATGCACGCTGCGCGTTTTGCTGCGCCCAAAGGTAGGGAGGAGATGCAGAAAATGCCGTTTTTGCACAAGCGAGCGGCCCCTTGCCGCATTGGATTACCTTCTGTTGCTCGTACGCAGGGGTGCATTCGGCGAAATGTGGTGGGTGGTCATCTATCTGCCCTCAGTTTGTCCGGCGAAAAAAGGCGTATTTAGCGGCTCATAATGCCACTTTTTTTTCACTTAGTTGCAAAGGGTACATTTTGCAAAACGTCCATAGAGCCTGCTATTTTGAAATGATGAATGATGAATGATGAATGATATTTTCCAAAGTGCCCTCAGAGTCTACTATTTCGAAGGCAAATCTCACTGGCGCAGTCGCGTGAAAAGTAGAACTGGCCACTTTCTACCGCTGTGGCCTTTCTCACCTCCGTTTTTTGGGGTGAAAAACGGCTGCCGGCTTCGGAGCCGCTGCTGTGGGCGTAGTGGCTGGGCGCGCGGCTTCTGTTTGGCCTCAGGCGTGTTTTCGTCCCGCTTTCGGGCCTTAATAATAGCGAAACAGCGGCCTCCCGCCTCCGCACCTGCAAGCACGGCGCTTCTCCAATGCCGATACGCCATTATTAAGCCACCAGGGCGAGACGGGCACATGCCAGGTCCAAGTTCGAAGCCCCCACGGGTGCGGGTGCGGGTGCGCGAAAAAGCCAAGCCAAAGCACTGGGGCCGTTTTTCCCCAAAAACAGTCTTGGTGAGGGCGGCGGCGGACGCAGCGCGGGGGGATACAGCCCTTGCCGGAAAATGCGTACCCTTTCAAATTCACTTAGTACAAACAAGCACATCTGACAATGGCTGGAAATGCCTCATTTAGAAATGCCCTCCTCATCACGGCCATTGTGCTGGTAGTAGTAGCCATTGGCGGCTACCTACCTTTCCCAAAAGTCATTGAGCAGTTTGTTCATTGGTTGCTGGGGCTTATGATTGTAGTGCTAGAGCTATTTTTTCAGCGTAAGAAATGACCACGTAGCTCCTGGCCAGACTAAATGAGTCTCTACTTTACCCTAAATCACATCTTAAGCATGTTGATTTCTATTGAACACCTCAACAAGACATACATCATGGGCGCCGAGAAGGTGGAGGCGCTCAAAGACGTCAGCCTGCAGATTGACCGCGGCGAATACGTGGCGCTTATGGGGCCTTCGGGCAGTGGCAAGTCCACGCTAATGAACCTGTTAGGTTGCTTAGACTCGCCCAGTAGCGGCAAATATTGGCTCAATGGCATCGAGGTAAGCACGATGAGCGACAGCGAGCTAGCCGAGGTGCGCAACAAGCAGATTGGCTTTGTCTTTCAGACGTTCAACCTCTTACCACGCCTCACGGCACTAGAGAATGTGGCCTTGCCCTTGGTGTACGCAGGTATGCCCAAAGAGGAGCGCCTGCAGAAGGCTCGCGCTGCCTTAGAGGCCGTCGGGCTGGGCGACCGCATGCACCACAAGCCCAACGAGCTGTCTGGCGGACAGCGTCAACGCGTAGCCATTGCCCGCGCGCTTGTCAATGACCCGGCCATTATCTTGGCCGACGAGCCGACGGGCAACTTAGACTCGAAGACTTCTTACGAGATCATGGCGCTCTTCGACCAAATCCACCGGGCTGGCAACACTATCGTGCTTGTAACGCACGAGCCTGACATTGCTCAGCACGCACACCGCATCGTGCGCCTGCGCGACGGGCTGGTGGAGTCTGACGAAATCAATGAGCACGTGGCCCAGGTGGCTCGTTAATTGTGGCGCCGCTGAGCAAAGCAACAAGAAAATACAGTGATCGTTTTTTAGCCAAAACGACGCATGTCCATACCCGTGAAACACTGGTTAATGTGGGCTTTTGTAATCGGTGGTTGCGGTCATCTATTGGGTTTTCAAATGGCCGACAGCTCACCTGAAGAGAAGCCAGCCCCCGAAAAGTTCATCTTCTATTGGGGCAGCGCTCAGGCAGCCCTGACAGCGGCCAATGATTACCGCGCCACCCTCACTTTAGCGCCGTCGGTCTTCAGGCAGATGTTCTTCCAGCCACCCCGGCTGTGGAATGGGTATAGCATGGAGGAGCGCGTTTCTTTCCGCCTCGAGGGTATTCCAGTGTTAGTCCTGCGCCACGGTCAAGCGTACGAAGCGCTCATTCCCGAACTGTATGCGCGCATGGCAGCACAGGCAGCACCAGGTATGCGCTTCGCCCTCACTGACCTGGCACTGACGCCCCAGCTCAGTGGCGCCATTGATTTCGTGCTGGAGGAACAGCCTGCCTCTCCTTTTAGAGACGAACTGCTCTTTGCTGACCAGCGCTATGCTGACAACTCGTGGATAGACCAGCGTATGGTCGCCAACGTGCTGTGGGGCCGCGAAAGCGACGACGTGATGCGGCGCGATTTCTTCTCGCCCCAGGAAGCCCTGCAGATCCTTCAGCAGCAGCCCGCAATAGTATGGCAGCCCGGCATACCGCCCCAACCCGTCTATGCCGAAGTGCAAATAGCGTGGGCCAGCGACACCCGACACAGCTTTCGCGTCCTGCTCGACGACCCTGATGCCTACCAGCAGTTGGTGCGATACGCCAAGCAATACCAGTTTCTGCTCGAACCCGGTACGCGGCTGACCCTTAGTCTGTACTCCGACCGATACGATCGGCTCTTTGAACACACAATGCGCCTCGTCGGGGCCGATGACCCGCGCTTGGCCCTGCGCCGCCACCGCGATGGGCACCGGGTGCGCTTGCAGTGGGGGCCGCTGGAGCATATTTGGGAAAACCGCTACCTTATTCGGATAACCGCCCCCAATGGTCATACCTTGTCCGCCGACCCCATGTTTACTGTGCGGTATCCTCTAGGCCGCCCACACCTGCCCGAACTCCTCTCCACCCGGCCGACGCTGTGGATTGACGAAGAACGCGTGCCCGACCTGTCCTTCTCTATCTCTCTCGGCAAGCGAACCCTGCGCATAACACCAGAGGACGCGCTCCCTGGCTGGGGGGCATTGCCCGAAGATACGCTACTCTTCTTGCTGCTTCACGACCTGTCCGCCGAGGGCTACGACCTGTCCGCCTTGGCCTTAGGGGTGCAGACCTTTCCGGTGAAGGCGCCACCACTTCCAGCAAAAGCTCTGGAAAGCAGGGCACCCGTGGCACTTTCCCTGTACTTGCCCGTGGTGAGCGACGAAGCTTTAGAGATAACTTTTGACATACCCCAGTCTGCACCAGTGGTACTGATACTACAGGATGCCCAGGGCAACACCGCTCACCGCGTAGAAGGCGTGTACGCTACGGGGCGCCACACCCTGTCAGTACCCAGACGCCTGCTGCCGCCTCACGGCCGGGTGCTTTTGGAGACACCCTATGCCAAAGCCCAACAGTCGTTTGAGATACGCTGAGCCGTTGCTCACTCCTCGCCAGTGGTGGCATTGCGGATGATGTTGCCCAAGAACACAGCGTTGGCAAATAGCCGGTTGGTACCGTACCAGAATCCGCGAAAATTGGGATTGGTACAAAAACCAATAATACGCCCACTGCCCAAAGCCTGAACTAATACCGCCGCAGCACCTGAGACCATGGCTTGATGCTGCGGATGCAGGTAGCCCGCCAGCAAAGGCTGCCCATGGTAAAGCACGGGCGTGGCATAAGGGTTGGCCAGTGGCTGCGCAAATACGTTGCCCGAGGCATAGATCGCCATCGAAGGGCGGCGATAGCCAAAGCATAGCGGATGTGTCAGGTCGAGCTCTGCCCTGAAAATGGAGCCCGGAAGGCGCAGGGCCTGGGCGTCGTCTTCCATGGCAGCATAGGGACGCCGTGTGTTTTCGGCCATGCGCGGCGCAGGGCGCAGCTCCCAGGAGGCAATGCCCGCGTTTTTGACCCAGCGCACTGCCTGCCCTGTGGTGATAAGCACACCACCATCGGAGAGAAATTGCTTGATCTTGTCTGCCGACAGGCGATTGAAGTTCCCCCCTGCCAGGATGACCGTGTTGTACTTAGACAGGTTGAGGTTGTTGAAACGCTCGGCATCAATGAGCAGTGGCGGCATGCCGTAGCGGACATCGAGCAGGTGCCAGATTTCGCCTGTTTCGGCAACGCCGGCATCTCGTCCGGTAACAAGCACCACTTTAGGAGGGCGCAGCACCGCAAAGCGCGTGCTGCCTAAGTCCGGGCCTCGTCGCGCCTGGCCGCCACGCAGGGCGAACACGCGCAAATCTTCAGCGCCACTCTGCAGTATGCGTTGCCTGATAGCCACTGCATCGAACGGTTGCCTATCTAGCGGAATGACGAGCGTCCCTTCCTCAAAGCGGTTGCCTTCCATCTCGAAAGGGCGCGTGGCTACCAGCACACGGATGCCCGCGCGGTGCAAGGCTGCCAGCAGACGCGGCACATCGTATCCTGTGGCCTCCACAGCATAGGCATACAAGTTTGCAGTGGGTTCTGGTACCGTTAAGGCCGGCCACGAAGGCTCGCGCTCTAAGGGAGGTCCTAAGCGCAGAGGTGTCGGAGCATTGGCCTGCCATTCAGACCACTCCAGACCGAAGGCATCGGGCAGCGTCCAGGCCGATATGTCGTAGAAGATGCTGTCTTCGAAGGCGGTGCGCCGTTCGAAAATGGCCTTGACCAACCGATAATTAGGCTGTGCAGTAGGCACCGCCCACAGGGCCGCTGTGCTCGCCTCCTGATTACTTGCCGTTCCGCGCTCCACAGGATGCACGCGAATACGGTGCAACAGTAGCAGCCGAATGAACTCGCGCACCGCGCGGCTGGGCATGGCGGCATCATCGCTGAAGACGTAAGCAGCCACCTTGTCTTGCCGAGCCTCTGCCAGGGCCGTTCGGAAAAAATCGCGCAAGTAGGTGTTCAACTCCGCACGCATATCGCCCACGGCCTGCAAGGTAGATAGCGACGTTATCACTTGGTTCCTAATGGTGTAGGGAAATGTCAGCACGCCATAACTGCTCTCCTGAGCACTGCCGCGGCTGCTGGCTTGTTCGAAGAGAATGCCGATACAGCCATTGGCGTCGGGGTATGTAGAGCCTTTGCCGTAGTAGAAATCGTCGTAGTTCTCCCGAGAATAGAAAAGCACCTTCTTTTCGCCCAAAGCACGAGCGTGGTATTCTCCGATGCGAGCTGTTAGGCGCTGGTTGAGCACCGGGGTGAGCGGATGCACCCGAGAGGGCACGCCAGGCTGAAAGAAAAAGGTAGTATTGGTGTTCATTTCGTGGTGGTCAGTCAACACATTAGGCAGCCAATCCTGGAAGAGGGCTACACGACCACTCGACTCAGGCTGTTGAGCGACCAACCAATCGCGGTTGAGGTCGAACCAATAGTGGTTAGTGCGCCCGCCGGGCCACGGTTCGTTAAACTCATCGTGCGCCGGGTCAGGCATGAGTGTCTGACTTCGCCGGCTATTGACCCACGCGGCAAAGCGCTGCAGACCGTCGGGGTTGAAGCAAGGATCGAGCAAGACTATTGTATTTCGAAGCAACTGCTCCACCTCTGGCGACTGTGCAGCTGCTAAGTAATAAGCCACCACGAGCGCCGCATTACTGCCGCTAGCCTCGTTGCCGTGAATGGAATAGCCCATGAGCACAACTGCCGGCAAGGCCGCAGGGTCGAGTACGGCACTCTGCTCTGGATCCGCCAATTGGCGGCGTTTCTGGCGAATATCTTCGAGGTGTCCCAAGTTTTCCGGCGCACTGATGGTCAGATAAATAAGCGGGCGCCGTTCGTGGGTGTGGCCGTATTCTTTCAGCATCACCCGCTTGCTGGTGCGAGCCAATTCGCGCATGTACATTAGCAATTGGTCATGCGAGACGTGCCATTCGCCCACCTCATAGCCCAGTATATCGGCGGGCTTGGGCACCGCAGCATCATAGGAAACCGTCGGCAAGTAGTAAGTCAGGGTAGATTTTTGGGAGAATACAATGGGTAAAGACGACAACAGCCATAGGCCAACCTGCAAGAGGGAAAAAACATAGCGTCGCATAGGCAAATAACGAGAAAGCAGAAAAGGTGAGCAGCTAAAGTAGTGGCTCAGCTGTCCGCAAAGCCCTGATTTCACTGCCCCCTGGCTGAAAATTAGGCAACTGCGCGCTCCTCGAAGACGCCGATGCCCAAACGGATAACCCCTTCCTTAGCCTACCGCCTTTGCTATTGCCTCCCCAAATCTCCCGTCAAGCTTTTTCTTTGCTTCCAAAAAAATGAGGCAGTGCCACCACAGCACTACCTCAGCCCTAACCAAATAAAACCAAATTATTCTCTTTAATCCTTTCAGCGTTTTGGTTGCACAAAGGTAAAACCCTTTGTGTAGGTCGTACAAGAAGAGCCTATGCTTTTTTCATTTTTTCGACGAGGAGCCTTCCTTTTTTCAAATATCGAAACGATTGTCAGTAGATGTAAAAATTTCCAAAAGTTATTTCACTGAAGGTATTTTTGCAAGAGACTTATGGACATCTCAAAAGTATTTTATTTTTATCGCTAAAAATCATCAACACCGTGCACATGAAAAATAACACGCATCGAATGAGGTTTTGGGCCACTTGTATGTGGCTCCTTATTGTACGCCTTACACTGCCGACAGGTCTTTCTGCACAGCACGATCCATGGGCAGCGGACAAGGCATTCATCCAGCAGCTTTTTGAGCAATCGCTGGCCGATGGCAAGGCTTATCCGTGGCTACGCGACCTCTGCTATGGTGCAGGGCACCGGCTAAGCGGCAGCCCCGGTGCGGAAAAGGCCGTGCGCTGGGCCAAAGCCGTATTGGATACGTGCGGATTAGACAGCGTGTGGCTACAACCCGTCATGGTGCCGCATTGGGAGCGCGGCGCTGCGGAGGTAGTGGAGGCACTGGGCACGAGCAAGCGCAAGGGCTTTAGGCTCAACGCTCTGGCCCTTGGTGGCTCGGTGGGCACCAACGGCAAGGTACTGACGGCTGAGGTCGTCGAGGTGGACAGCTGGGAGGCCTTAGACTCACTTGGCCGGGAAGGCGTAGCGGGTAAAATCGTGTTCTACAACCGCCCAATGGAATGCCGCCACATCAACACGTTCCAGGCGTATGGCGGAGCGGTGGATCAGCGTGTGCAGGGTCCTTCCCGCGCAGCCAAGTATGGTGCTGTGGGTGTGCTGGTGCGCTCCATGGGGCTGCAGCTCGATGATTATCCGCACACTGGCACTTTGCGCTACGACTCTACCCATGCCCTCATTCCGGCGGCGGCCATCAGTACCAACGCTGCTGAACAGCTGAGCGCCCTCCTGCAGCAGGAAAAAGGCGTGCGCGTTTCCATGACGCTGCACTGCCGCACACTACCAGACGTGCTCTCCTACAATGTCATCGGCGAAATTCGAGGCAAGGAGCACCCTGATAAGATACTCCTCGTCGGCGGCCACTTAGATAGCTGGGATGTGGGCCACGGCGCTCATGACGATGGTGCCGGCTGCGTGCAAAGCATGGAAGTGCTCTACCGACTCCGGCGCATGGGCTATCAACCCCGCCATACCATCCGCTGCGTCCTGTTCATGAACGAGGAGAATGGCTTACGCGGTGGCCTCACCTACGCTGCCACGGCAGAAGAGCGAGAAGAACAGCATCTATTTGCCCTCGAAAGCGATGCTGGCGGGTTCACACCGCGTGGTTTCAGCTTCGACGCCGACCCGGAAATGGTGGACTATTACTACGAGCAGTTAGTTCATTTTGAGGAACTCTTTCGCCCTTACGGCCTGCTATTTTCAAGAGGCGGCTCTGGAGCCGACATCAGCCCGCTGCGTCCGCAAAAAGGGCTATTGGCTGGGCTAAGGCCCGACTCTCAACGGTATTTCGATTTCCATCACACGGCAGCCGACGTCTTCGAAGCAGTACACCCGCGGGAGCTAGCGCTAGGGTCGGCCAGTATGGCTGCACTGGTCTATGTGATTGACAAGTATGGCTTATAGTTTAGTGTTGCCGCCCAAAGCGCACGCGAGGGTCGGCCCAGGCGTATAGTGCATCGGCAATGAGCATGCCCAGCAAGGTGATGGCCGCCAGAAACATAACCATGGCGAAGAGCACCGGATAGTCATGTTGGGCAAAGGCGTTTTGCATCTTGACACCCATGCCCGGGAAGTCAAACAGATATTCGATAACCAAAGACCCGCTGAACAGCGCAGGAAAGAGATAGCCAAACGTAGTGATGAGCGGAAAAAGGCCATCGCGGAAGGCGTGCCGCCAAAACACGACGTGCTCGCTAAGGCCCTTAGCACGGGCCGTGCGAATGTGATCCCGCCATAACGCCTCCGTGAGGCCTGCGCGCATCTGCAAGGCGATGACGGTGCAGTGGTGCAGCGCCAACGTAAGTACTGGCGGCAAGAAGTGGTCAGCGTTGCTCGCTACCCAGTGCCAGAATGGCTTACCGCTGAGGAGCCACGGCTCTGCCGAGCCGCCGCGCAGCCAGCCCAAGCCCACGTCCGGACGGGCGAGCAACAACATGAGCATGCTGCCCAACCACATAACAGGCATCGAATACACGAACAACAGACCGAGACGTATACCGCCGTCAGCCCAATGGCGCTGATAGCGGGCCATGAGCATGCCCAACGGGACACCTAAGGCATAGGCAAGGGCCAGTGCTATACCATTGACGAGCAAAGTAGCGTATAGGCGCGGTCGCAATTCCGTCAGCAACGGATTACCTGTAACTACCGAGGTGCCCGCATCACCACTGATAAACCCAGCAAGCCAGTGATGGTACCTGTTGTCAGTGCCATGCCAACAAAGTTGGGGCAGCAAGGTCTTCCACCGCTGAGATTTTTCCGACCACTGTCTCAGCGCTTGTTCAAGAGCAGCAAGGCGCCTTGTAGCTTCTGCCCGTTGTGGCGCTTCCAAGGCACTGATGCCCGCCCTTAGCGTGTCTAACCACGGCTGCACTTGTTCTGGGGCTTTCGCGAAGCGGATGGCATTCAGGGCGGAAAGAGTGCTGCCGCTAAGGTAAGGGCGTAAGGCCACATCCGTAGCGTTAGCCGTTTTCCAGTAAGCATCCACAGCGGCCCAATTGCCCGAGCGCTGGGTCAGTGCTGCCAAGTGTTCGCGCACCGAAAGCGGCAGGATGCGATGCAGGGTATCGGGCAAAGCCCAGCTTTGCAACGAAATGTAAAACAGAGGCTTGTCGAGTTTCAACTGCCGAGCACGTGCCAAGTAAGCCTGTGGCTGGTCGTCATAGTCATAGGGGACTGGGTCGCCGCCTGAGCAGTAGCTGAGTGCAAACGTAGCCCATGATACCACCAACAACGTGGGTATGGCCAACAACAGACGGTGTAGCAGATAGAGCAACATGTAACAGTGGAGCAAGTGGATGCTTTAGCGCTTCTGCAAAAGACACTCTAAATGGCCTCAGGCTAAGTTGTGGCGGCTATCCAGCTTAAGCAATACGCCAACCATCAATGTGAAGCCAATAAGCGAAGAACCGCCTGCACTGATAAAAGGTAGCGGAATGCCGATGATGGGAAACAAACCCATGGTCATACCCAGATTGATGACTACGTGAATAAAGATCACCCCCGCTACTCCATAGGCGTAAATGCGCGAAAAGTTGGAGCGTTGGCGCTCTGCTAACTGAGTAATACGATAGAGCATTACAAAAAACAGCCCGACTACTCCGACTACCCCTACAAAGCCGTGTTCCTCACCTACGGTGCAAAAGATAAAGTCTGTACTCTGTTCCGGGACGTATTTCAGCTTGGTCATGTTGCCCTCAAAGAGACCTTTACCCAAGAAGCCACCTGAACCAATGGCCATTTGGGAATGTAACAGGTTATAGGCTGAGCCTTTGGCATCTGCCGCAGCTTCTGAAGGGTTCAACCACAGCTTGACACGCTGCTGTTGGTGCGTCGGCAATACCGAATACGCATAGCTCGCCAAAGAGACCATCGCGCAGGCAGCCACAGTAACCAACGCTGTCCACTGCAATCTGCTCTGGATGATTATGTTTTTTCTCCAGTAGTGTTTTACAAAAACTACTATCCAAAAGGATAAGGCCAACATCAGCGGTCCCCATTGTCCTAAGGTTTCTTTGGATAGATGTGTGCTGGCTTCCGAAAACCACGGCTGCCCCCAAAGCCAAGGAAGCAGGTCATTATCCCACCAATAAGCCACGGCAGCCACCACCAAAAGCGCTATCCACCAGGGGCGCTTCATCTCACGCGACCATCCGATTTGCCCAGCGCTCAGTAATAAAACTAGAGTGATTACTCGCAGGGAAGGATACATCAAGCCCAACACACCCAACAAAGCTGAGCCAAAACCCAACACATACCATCCTGCCGGCAACCCTTCGCGGTAAAGCACCAGTAAGAAAGAAAAGAACACCAGCGCTGAGCCGGTATCTTTTTGCAGCAAAATGATGAAGGCTGGCACCAGGAATAAGGCAAAGGCTATCAGACGTGTTCGCGTGTCGCGTAACGTAACGCCCGTGCCGCTCAGGTAACTAGCCATTGCCAAACAAGTGCTGAACTTGACGATTTCCGAAGGCTGAAAGGAGAACCCTCCAAACTGATACCAAGCATTGGCTCCGTTAACTTCTCGGCCAAATATCAACGTACCCGCCAATATCAGCAGCGACAGCAAATAGATGGGGAATGCTAAGGCACGCCAAAAGGCCCAGTCGGATATTTGAATGAAAAACATCAGCACAGCACATACCACCATAAACAATAGCTGCTTACCGGCTGGATTGCTCAGATCGAGCAGTGTCGTCTTGTAAGCCGCCCCGGCAGAGTAGATCATCAACCATCCAATAGCCACCAGCGCTATGTAGGTAACCAAAAGAGTGTAGTCCAACTCGCCAATGGATGTAGCCGTATTCCGAAAACCGCCTCGCAGAGCCATGAAAACCAGAGAAGATGTTGCAGCAAAGATAGCGGCTATTGACCAAACCACGCGGCTAAGCGGCCCAAGTCCACATTACCCCCCGACAGAATAACACCCACTCGCTTGCCGCCGAAAACCTCCGGATGCTTGAGCACTGCAGCCAAAGGTACCGCGCAGCTGGGTTCGATAACGATCTTCATGCGCTCGTACACCAAGCGTAGGGCAGCCAGGATTTCTGTATCGCTGACAGTGAAAATATCCTGGACGTGCTGGGAAATGATCCTCAAGGTGCGCTCGCTCAGGGTGGTCAGCAAGCCATCGGCAATGGTGTTGATATACGGCGCTTTTTCCACCTTGCCCGAGCGCAGGCTCAGTACGGCATCGGCGGCGCCCTCTGGCTCTCCGGCATACACCGGTACCATGGGCAGCAAGTGGTGTGTGCTCAGGCTGGTGCCCGAAAGCAGGCCGCCGCCACCTACAGGGGCGATAATCACCTCCAAATCCCCGACGTCTTCGATGAGTTCCTTGGCGCAGGTGGCCTGTCCGCATATGACGCGGTCGTCGTCGTAGGGGTGAATGAACACTGCGCCCATACGCGCCACAATCTCGCTTAGCGCAGCCTCTCGAGCGGCTTGGTTGGGCGCGCAGAAAGTGATATCTGCCCCATAACCGCGCACGGCATTTACCTTAACCGCTGGTGAGTTTTCGGGCATGACGATATACGCCTTTACCCCCAATTGCCGCGCTGCGTAAGCCACGGCCTGAGCGTGATTGCCCGAAGAATGCGTGGCCAAGCCACGCTGCACCATTTCCGGCGGCAGACTCAGCGCGGCATTCATGCCGCCTCTGATCTTAAAGGCCCCGATCTTCTGAAAGTTCTCACATTTGAAATACAACGAACAACCAGCCAGCGCGTCTATGCTGCGACAGGTGAGCACCGGCGTACGGTGGATGAACGGGGCTATTCGAGCATGTGCTGCCTCAATATCAGCCCAGCATATGTCCGTATAGGCAGCCATTAGCGCGTGGCGGCAAACCGCATTCTGTATTCCGTTTGAATACGCCCGTGGCGGATATCTTCCAATTTGCGCTGGATAAGGCGCCGTTTCAGCGGCGACAATCGCTCCACAAACAACACCCCCTGGATGTGGTCGTACTCGTGCTGAATAACGCGCGCATTCACCCCAGTGAAGGTTTCTTCAGACGTCTCGAAGTTTTCGTCCTGGTAGCGCAGCCGAATAATGGGTGGGCGTTCTACTTCGCCGCGGATATAGGGGATGCTTAGGCAACCTTCCTCATACGACCACAGCGGCCCTTCCTCTGAGAGCATCTGAGCATTGATGAATACCTTTTTGATGCCCGGCTCCTGCTGCTCTTTACCTTCGTCGCGGCTATACGACACTGTATCCACCACAAACAGGCGGATAGGCAGGCCAATCTGCGGCGCCGCCAAACCCACACCGTTGGCGTGATACATCGTTTCCCACATGTTGGCTATGAGCTCTGGCAAATCCGGATAATCCGGCCCTATTGGGGCCGCCACTTTTTTCAGCACCGGTTGGCCGTAAGCATATATGGGTAAAATCATGGCGTTTTCCAGTAATTTTCTTGCATGAACTGTTCCAATATCAGCGCAGCAGCCACCTTATCTACCAGCGTCTTATCGCGCCGTTTTTGCTTTTTCGTACCGCTTTGCAGGATAATGCGCTTGGCCTCGTTGGAGGTGTAGCGCTCATCTTGCCGAAAAACCGGTTTGTCAGGGAAAAGTTTGCGCAGACGCTCGGCGAAGGTGTCGGCCTGGGCGGCTATCTGGGCCGGGTTGCCGTCTGGATGCAGCGGCAGCCCCACCACAAAGCACTCCACCGACTCTTCGACGCAGTACTCTTTCAGAAAAGGGAGCACCTCTGCCGTGGGCAGCGTCGTCAGGGCACTAGCAATGATTTTGAGCGGGTCTGTAACGGCGATACCCGTGCGTTTTAGCCCAAAATCAATGGCAACGATGCGACCCATAGCGCTGGCTTATTCCGTTGGCAATGGCAAAATGAAGTCAGACATCCCAGGCACGTAAGGCTCAAACTGTTTGGCCAGCTCACCCAGCAAAGCGCTGTCTTGCATAGACTGGGCGATGGTCATCAGCGTTTGCCCCGTGCTGGCAGCAAAGCGGAAATCTTGCTCGTAGCCATTCTTGATGTGCTCGGGTTGGGCCTCGATGAAGCGCAGGATGCTCTCCTGCGTTCGGGCAATGGCCCGTATTTTCTCTGCCGCCTTTTCTTTGTTGCCCGTGCGCGCATAGATGTCGGCCATATAGGCGGCAAACTGGTCATAAGGGAAGTTGCACTCTGGGAATACTTCGAAGTAGCGGTCGGCCAACGCCTCGGCCTTGTCCTTCTTGCCCTCGAGCACCAAGTTGCGCGCCAAGCGTATCATGGTAACGCGCATAGTCTGAAGGCTCGGCATGTACGCGCGATTGACGTAGGTGCAATGCTTGTCGAAGTTCCCCCAGCGCCATTTGTTCATGATGTTGTCGAAGGCAATGTCTGTGGCGACGCGCCCGCTGCCGATGATGCTGCCAAAGGCACCGCCTTCGCCACGCGACTGAATGGGCACCAAGCGCAAGGCCAAGCCCTCGAGCTGCAGGAAGTTGTTCAGCCCCAGTATCTTGTCATCGCGCACCGTAACTGCCCAATAAATAGGGCGTTTGTGGAAGTTAGCCGCAATGATGTTGAGAATAGCCAGATCGTCCTTGATGAGATAGGAGCGGTCGCCCAGGCTGAAGCGAATGGTATCCACTGCATTAGCCTCATCGGCAGGGTCGAGCAAGCCATTCGCTATCATGGCTTTCTTGTCCACAGGTATCACTACGCGGTTGGTGGGCACATACGAGTCAAAATCACGCCCGCCCTGCGCTGGTACCGGGTGGTCTTCGCCGATGAACTTGAGCAGGTCTGTCAGGTTCATTTCTGGGCTTTCTCCTCGCGGATTAAAGAAAGGCACCTGCACGCGCTTGAAGCCGCGCAGTTGCTCTTGCGGTATGATCAAGTCTATCGGCGGTGAGTCGTTGACCTTGCGGCGCAATTGGGCGATGTACCAATCCACGGCGATAAGTGACAGGTTGACTACACGCACATCCGTGCGGATGCCTTCCACTTCTTGGCAGTACCACAGCGGGTAAGTGTCGTTGTCGCCATAGGTGAAGATAATCGCATTGGGCGCGCATGAGTTGAGGAAGTTACTGGCGTAGTCGCGAGCGGCGTAATGGTTGGCACGGCTGTGGTCGTCCCAGTTTTGCGTAACCATCAGCAAAGGCGCCAAGAGCGATACCCCCAGGGCCAATGCTGCTGCCGGCACTTGAGGGAGCTTCAGGCTTTCGGTCAGCCGCGCAAACAGCGCTGCTACGGCCATGCCAATCCAAATAGCAAAGGTGAAGATGGACCCGACCAGCACATAGTCGCGCTCGCGCGGTTCGTTGGGCGGTTGGTTGGAGTACACGATGATGCCCACACCCGTAATGAGGAACAGCACCAACAGCGCTGCAAAATCGCGCGAGCGCCGCTGATAATGGAAGAACATCCCTAACAGGCCTAACAGCAGCGGAATGAAGTAGTAGGTGTTCCGCGCCGGATTGTTCTTCATAAAGTCAGGCATATCCTTCACACTGCCGATGCGGTTTTTGTCCAAAAAGTCAATGCCGCTAATCCAGTTGCCCGACGTGGGGTCCCAAGAATATAAGCCCTGCTCGCCGTTTTGACGCCCTACGAAATTCCACATGAAGTAGCGCAGGTACATCCAATTGAGCTGGTAGCGGACGAAAAACTTGAGGTTATCCACGAAGTTTGGCTCGCCCGATGGCTTGTTAATCCATTGGCGATACAGCTGCGGACGGCCCTGGGAGTAATCGCCCATGCGAGGGAAAAGCGTCTGGCTACCTGGGGCGTACTCGTAGTCCATTTTTTCGTCCACCACTTCATAGCGATTGCCCACCCGCCCGTAGCGCGGCGAACTCTTGATGCCGATGGGCCGAGAGTCAAAGTGCGGACCGCGCAGCAGAGGGCGCTCGCCGTACTGCTCGCGGTTGAGGTAGGGCAACAGGCGCATGGCATCCGAGGGATCGTTCATATTGATAGGCGGGTTAGCATTGGCGCGCAACACGACCATGCCGTAAGCTGTATAAGCAATAACCACTACGCCAAACACCACCACCAGGCGCTGCAACAGGCTGTTGTTGGTGCGATGCGCATAGCGCAGCCCCAGCCAGATGACCCCACCAAACACCAATGCTACCAATGCTATCCCGCTGTGGAACGGCAGGCCAAAACCATTGACTAGCAGGCGGTCGAAGGTAGCCCAAAGCGCCGGAATGCCAGCGATGATGAATTTCTGAATGACATAAATGAACACCACACCCACAAAAGCCGCCCCTACAGCGCCCCACAACGTCGGGCGTTCGGTTTTTTTGAAGTAATAGAAAAGCGCCAACGCCGGTAGGGTCAGTAGGCTGAGCAAGTGCACCCCAATGGACAGCGCAATACTGTAAAAGGCAAAAACCAGCCAACGGTCGGCTTCTGGCTTGTCGGGCAGCTGATACCACTTCAACGTGGCCCACAACGTCAGGCACGTAAAAAACGTGGACATAGCGTACACCTCGCCTTCTACCGCTGAAAACCATACCGACGTGGCAAATGCCGTGCACAGCCCAGCCACCACACCCGAACCCAGGATAGCCACCGTCTGGCCTGCCGTAGGTTCACCTTCGCGCCCTACTATGGCCAGCCGCGTCAGAATGGTCGTGCTCCAAGCGATGAACATAGCAGAAAACGCCGTGCATAGCGCCGAAAGCAGGTTTACTGCGTAAGCAATGTCTGAGGGGTTGTCCGACAGGACGTCGGCCACCCAGGCAAAGAGACGGCCCACCAGCAAAAATATCGGCGCCCCGGGCGGGTGAACCACCTGCAGCTTGTAGGCGCCAGAGATGAATTCGCCGCAGTCCCAGAGGCTGCCTGTAGGTTCTACCGAAGCCCCCAATACCATTGCACAAATGGCAAAGACCAACCAACCGGTCAGGTTATTCCAGGTTTGAAACGATGTGTTCATGCTGTAAAAGAGAATTTTTCGGCCTGTCGGCCCTATAACAGGTCTTCTGGTGTCGTTGGTGGGCAACGCCCCGGTAACGCCGCAAAAGCCTTATTGCAGCCCCAGTTCTTTGCGAACCAAAGGCGTAACGTCAATAGTCTCAATGGCAAAGAGCAGCGCCCCGGAGCCAATGTCGAAAATCATAGCATATCCTTCGCGCTTGGCCACCGCCTGAATAGCATCGTTCACGCGCTTGACGATAGGCTCCAGTAGTTCTGCGCGCTTCGTTTCGAGCAAGCGCTGTGCTTGCTCTTCGAAGTCTTGGATCTGGTCGCGCTGTTTTTCCAATTCCGCTTGACGTTGCTGCACCTGTACGGGAGTCAGCATGCCCTCGTCGTATTCCTTTTTCAATTGCAGATAGGCCGCCTGAAAGGCCGACGTGAGGAGGCTATCTTGCCGATTGAGGCTGTCGGCATATACGCGCAGTTGGGCTTCAGCCTGGGCGGTTTCAGGTAATTCTTCCAATAGATTACCCAAATTGATATGGCCGTACTTGTATGTTTGGGCTTGGGCAGCTACGGCCCATGAAAGCATGGAAAAAAGGAGCAAGAAAATAGAACGGTGCATGTGTGTGTGCTTGAAAGAAGAGAATGAGGGTTAGGTAAAAGGCTCAGCAAAACGAAGGCAAGGCAGCTGTTGACGCGGCAAAGGTAAGAAAATGGCATTCGGTTGATGGCGTTCGGTCTGCATTGGAGCAAGTTACTTGTGTTTGACCACTTCGGGATCGAGCGCTATAGCCCGACTTCGATAGGCTTCGCCGCGTACCTTATCTCCCGCCAAGTAATACGCCGTGCCCAAGTCGAAAAGGTAGCTAGCGTTGTCGGGGGCCATTCCCACCGCTTTTTCAAACCACTTAAGGGCTTCCTGGGGCTGTCCCTGAATACCGTAGGCCACGCCCAGCAGGCGCGCTGTCTCTGCATCTTTGGGATTAACCTGCCATGACTCGCGAAGATGTTGCAGGGCTTTGGGCAAGTCGCCGCGCTTTTCGCCGTAGTACTTGCCCGTCTCCCGAAGAGCTAGCGCCAAATAAGAACGCAAGCGATCGTCGTTGGGCGCCAGCGCTACGGCCAAGCGATAGTCTTCCACAGCCCCGTCATAGTCGCGCAGATAAAAGCGGCATCCCGCGCGCGTAGTGAGGGCATCCTTATAGTTGGGATAGATGCTCACGGCCCTGTCGGCATATTCTAACGCGCGGCGCAAGAGGCCCTCGCGTTGCAAGGAGTCTTGCTCTGCCTGTGCTTTTTCAAACAGCACCCCGCCGCAAGCATTGTTAATTTTGGCGCTGTTTACGGACGTCTGCGCGTCAGTAAAAAACAGCCGCTCATTGCTGGCCCACACGGGGTTGCGTGTCAAGGTCTTGAGTGAGAACAACACTGCAATGCTTAGCGCTGCGCCCAAAGACACTCTCCAATCCGGTAGGCGCGCCAGTAGCAGAGCGGCCACCAAACAGAAACCCACAGAGGGCATGAAGGCGAAGCGCTCGCCCATGTTGGTGCCTATGGGAAATACTAAGTTTGATACAATGCTGATGGTCAGCAGATAGAACCAGATGCCAAAGCTCAATGGCTCGCGTCGCTGTAGCCCCCGCACAGCCCACCACACCATTAACAGGTACAGCGCACCGCTGAGCAACACCCACCCATCGGCAAACGTCTTGATGCCGATAAAACGCGGGTAATAGTCGTGCGTCAACGGGTGAGGCCACACCAGCAGCTGCACGTACTTGCCCAGGGTAAACAGTATAGTGGCCAACTTCTCCGCAGGCGAAAACGGCACCCATTGGGTACCCTCCACCTTCAGAAATGGATTGTTCATCAATTCCATCGGCGTGCCACCAAACCGCCAGTTCAGAATGGCACCGCGGATGATGAAAAACACCGCGAAGCCCACCCAAATCGGCAGCGTCGTGCGAAGCGCCGCCCCGGTCTTATACCCGCGGAAATACCACAGCGCCAGCGGAATGACCACCGTGAAGGTTACAGCGTTCTCCTTGGACAGGCAGGCTAAAAAAAACACAACGCCCGCCAGCACCGCCCACAGGGCGCGCTCAGTGTCGGCATATCGAAACACCAACCAAAGCGCGCCCAAGCTACCCAATAGCGCCACTATCTCGTCGCAGCCCTTGATGTTGGCCACTACCTCCGTGTGTATAGGATGCACCACAAAGAGCAAAGACGCTATCCAGGCCACCAACGGCGCCGTCTCGGCCGACCACCCGCGCAACAACAGCAGTAGTACCCGGTACAATAGCGCGCATGTGGCCGCAAACAGCAGCACTGTCAGCAAGTGATACGGGAAAGGACTCGCCCCAAATACCTCGTACATCAGGGCAAATAGCACTAATGTCAGCGGGCGATAGCGACCGCCAGAAACCAGTGTCTCCTTGCCCTCTACCTTAAAAAAGCCGAAAAAAGTGTCCTTGCTCAGGATGCCTGGAATGCCCCGCACCCCTTGCGTCGTGAACATGTTGTCGGTGATGACGATGGCGTCGTCCTGCACGAAGCCATGACCTAAGGTGTTGGCGTATAGCAACACCGCCAGGGCAAACATCAGCGCGCTCTGCCAGCTCACACGCTGAAAAAAGGCGGGCACTACCGCCCCAGCAGCAGAGGATGGCGCGCGTCGGGAGGCTGAAGGTGCACTCGTTCTGGGCGCGGGTTTTCGCGTTGGCTTGGCCATAGTCAATGCCCAGACTTACTCCTTCGGGTTAATCTCGAAGAGCTCCACCTCAAAGATGAGCACTGAGTTAGGCTTGATTTTCGGGCTAGGACTGCGCTCTCCGTAAGCCAGTTCTGCGGGAATGTAGAATTTGAATTTGTCGCCCACGTGCATCAGTTGCAGCCCTTCCGTCCAGCCGGCGATAACCTGATTGAGACCGAAGGTAATGGGTTCGCCGCGCTGCACGCTGCTATCGAACACCGAGCCGTCAATGTTAGTGCCGTGGTAGTGCACCTTAACTCGGTCGGTGGCTTTGGGCGACTCCTGCTTGTCGCTGCGGCGCAGGATCTCGTACTGCAAGCCACTCGGCGTTACCTTCACTTCGGGGCGCTTCTTATTTTCTTCCAGGAATTTCTGGCCGGCTAAGCGGTTCTCCTCACCAGCACGCCGCTGGGCTTCCTGGGTGTAGCGATTAAACACGTCTGTAGCTACTTGCTGGTCGAAAGGTGTCTCGGCGTCCTTGAGCGCATCCGAAAAGCCTTTCATCACTAAGTCGAGGTTCAGGCCGACGGGCAACTGGCGTTTGAGGCTATTGCCGATAAGCATGCCGTAGGCAAAACTAACGCTGTCCTGAGCGGTATTGAGTGCAACGCGTTGAGCGTGAAGAAGGTGTGCTGCGCTGAACAGGAGCAAAAGGGAAAAAATGACTTTGTTCATACAAAAAAAGTGTTGTTTATGCCTGAAAAAGGACGTTAAGAATAGCATTAGCGGCGCTTCATGTCGGCATAGAAACGATAGAAGTACGGGATGGTCTCGATGCCTTTGTAGAAATTGAACAGCCCGTAGTGCTCGTCGGGCGAGTGTATGTTGTCAGAGTCTAAGCCAAAGCCCATGAGTACGGAGTGCACACCGAGCACCTCCTGAAACATGGCCACGATGGGAATACTTCCTCCGCCGCGCTGTGGAAGTGGCTTCTTGCCAAAGGTTTGCTCCATGGCCTTTTCTGCGGCCCGGTATTCCACGCTGTCGGTCGGCACTACCACGGGATGTCCGCCATGCAAAGCCCTTACCTTCACCTTCACCGTAGGAGGCGCTATCTTCTCAAAATGCTTTTGGAAAAGGCGCTCGATTTTTTCGGGCTTCTGGTTGGGCACCAAGCGCATTGATATTTTGGCGTAGGCTTTCGACGGCAACACCGTCTTGGCGCCTTCGCCCGTGTAGCCACCCCAGATACCATTAACATCTAAGCAGGGGCGGATGCCGGTACGTTCTATGGTAGTGTAGCCTCTCTCGCCCCACAGCGCTCCGACGCCGAGGTCTTGCATGAAGGCTTTCTCGTCGAAAGGTGCGGTGTTGAGGCGTTTGCGCTCCTTGCGGCCGACCTCTTCCACATCGTTGTAGAAGCCCTCCACCGTTACGCGACCCTTTTTGTCGTGCAGCGAGGCGATCATCTGGCTCAGTACGTGAATAGGGTTGGCTACCGCACCGCCGTAAACGCCGGAGTGGAGGTCGCGATTTGGGCCAATGACCTCCACCTCCATGTAGGCCAAGCCGCGCAGCCCTACGGTGAGGCTGGGCGTGTGGTTGTCTATGATGCTAGTATCAGAGATGAGCACCACATCACAGGCCAGCTGTTGGCGGTGTTGGCGGCAGAAGGCCTCTAAATGTTTGGAACCGACCTCTTCCTCGCCTTCTATCATAAACTTCACATTGCAAGGTAGAGCATTAGAGCGGAGCATAGCTTCGAAGGCCTTGACATGCATGAAAAACTGGCCCTTATCGTCGCATGCGCCCCGAGCGAAAATAGCGCCCTCAGGATGCAAGTCAGTTTTCTTGATTACCGGCTCGAAGGGGGGGCTACTCCACAGGTCGAGTGGGTCGGGCGGTTGCACGTCGTAATGACCGTAAACCAACACCGTCGGAGCTAGTGGATCCACCACCTTTTCTCCATACACGATAGGATGGCCTTCGGTTTCGATGACTGCTACCCCCTCGGCGCCCACGTGGCGCAAATGCTCCGCGGTAGCCTCGGCCATGCGCCGCACATCGGCAGTGTATTTGGGGTCTGCGCTAATGGAAGGGATGCGCAGCAACTCGAGCAGCTCCTGCAAAAACCGCTCTCGATGTGCCTCCAAGTAGGATTGCAGTTCTTTCATAAGACTGGAAATTGCTATTTGAAAAGCGGGTGAATGTACGTCGGCTACTACAGGGCGCGGCAAAGTTCTGGGTTTATCGCGCAGCCACAAGGATTGGCCGAGCAAAAGCACGGCTGTTTTTTTGCCCGGCGAAGTTATCCGGATTTTACCCTTGCATTCAGAAACCTTTCTCGTCTCGACGCTTGCGTCCGTTTTTCAACGGCGCCAACTGCTCTGGTGGGTGGCCGCTGGAGCCATGCTCATCCTGACACTCTGGACGGGCTATGCAGCAGAGCGCACCCACTTCCCGGCATTGTTGTTGGCATTTGGTGGGCTTTTTCTGCTGTACAGAGCGCTGATGGTTATGGGCCGCTGGCGCTGGGTGTCATACGGCGCCTTGGTGGTTTTGGGTATTGTCCTGCGCACCCTGTTACTCTTTAGCACGCCCAACCTCTCCGACGACGTGTACCGCTTTTTGTGGGACGGTCGGCTAATCGCCCAGGGCGTGCACCCCTTCGCGTTCACCCCTACACAAATCATGCAGGGCGGAGAAGCGCTGCGGGGCATCACGCCGCAGCTGTTTGCGCTACTGAACTCTCCGAGTTACTACACCGTGTACCCACCAGTATGCCAAGGCGTGTTTTGGGTAGCAGCCTGGCTGTTTCCCGAGGACATTGCAAGCGGCACGATAGTGCTCAAAGTTTTTCTTTGGGCAACCGAGCTGCTCACCATGTGGGTATTGTGGCAGCTGCGGCCCGGCGGCTGGGCGTCGGCAGCCTACGCCCTGTGCCCCCTGGCCGTGTTGGAGGTGGTGGGCAACGCGCATTTCGAAGGTGCTGCTGTAGCATTTTTACTGGTGGGTCTGTGGCTGCTGCAGCGCGGGCAGTGGGCAGCATCGGCGTTGTTTTGGGCGCTTTCGGTAGCGGTCAAGTTATTACCCCTGCTGTTTGTGCCCCTAGTGTTGGCCCATCTGGCACCTCGCGCGCGCTGGCGCTGGGCGGCTTGGTTTGCTGCGTGCTGTGCATTGCTCTTTTGGCCACTGTCAGACATGGCTGTGCTGCAGCACCTGTTCAGCAGCCTGCAGTTGTATTTTCGGCAGTTTGCCTTCAATGCGAGCGTGTACTACCTGCTCAAGGCGTTGCTCCTAGCTCTCGGAGAAGAAGCCTTCGTACGAGCGCGCCTACTGGGGCCACTGCTAGGAGCACTCGTCTTTGCGGGCGTTTGGTGGCTCGCCCTCTGTCGCCGAGGTTGGTGCCGAGCGTTGCCGCTGGCAGACCGCATGCTGCTGGCCGTTGCAATGTATCTGCTGCTATCCACTACGGTGCACCCCTGGTATGTACTCGTGCCTTTCGCCCTGGGCCTCGCTGCCGACCGCCAGCCTCCTTGGCGCTTCCCACGCACGTGGGCCGCCGCCGTAGTGCTCTCGTATAGCCACTATCACAGCGGCCAATTCCAGGAGCAGTACCTCTGGATTGCCCTGGAGTACTTCGCCGTAGTAGCAGCAGCGTTGTGGGATACAGTAGCCACAAAAGGTCAGAAAAACGAAACAAAACAATAAATACCTCCCACAAGGTCCTGCGCCTCCTTGCCGCCGCCCCCCCACGACGACGTTTTTTTGGAAAAAACGGCCTACGAGCTCCGGCTTAGCCCTCGCGCGCGCCGGCAGCCCCCGCGCCCTGCCCCCAGCCCCAGCATCTGCCCGTCCCGCCCCAGGCCTTAATAATGGCGCAACCGCACCCTCACAGCGTCGCGCCTGCGCCACAACCGCCCAAAATCACTATCTTTGCTTCATGATTAAAATCGCCAATCCACTCTACGACTCCGTGTTCAAACACCTCATGGCCGAGC
>FWPU01004741.1_pt1 | contig 31067 bp, 33 predicted proteins | sample 2228361 | NCBI WGS metagenome assembly FWPU01 (sample SAMEA103939777, study PRJEB20133) | metagenome | reverse complement strand
AATACAATGGGAGTTTGCCATAATCCTCCATCACCTTTAGCCTCTCTGATTGAGTAAGATCAGTCTTTGCCACTCCTTCAGATGCTAATAATACAGAGATAACCATAACTGCCATCAAGATTCTTAATGCCTTCATAGTGGCACCCTCCTTTCTTAGTGATATAATGCATCCTATAAAAAGTCACAAAGAATGTCAAGACTGCGCGTTTCCTCAAAAATAATCTTTTTTAAAAGATATTGATTGACAAAGCATGTTCTGTTTTTTTCGAATAATCCTAAAATAACTGGTAAACCTTTACAAAATTTGTCAGGAGGTTATCTATGTGAGAAAAGGCTAATTGACTCAATCAATGCAGGAAGTTCTGTTATATCATCTATTATATAATCCGCACCGTTCAAAACCCCTCTGGGTCTATAGCCATATGTCACAGAAATTACCTTAACACCAGATACCCTTGCTGTCTTTATATCTATCTCGCTATCTCCAACCATTACTGTCTCTGATCTTGTGATATCGAGTTTATCAAGAACAAAATCTATAGGCAAAGGAGAGGGTTTTTTCTCAGGCGTTGTGTCACTTCCAACGACAATATCGAAAAATTTCTCGAGGTCAAGGGCCCTCAAGATCGATTTTGATAGATATTCCCTCTTATTCGATACAACAGCCTTCCTCCATCTATATAACCTTTCGAGGGTCCCATAGACACCTGGGTATGCCATGGTATTATCCACAAGATGTGATTCATAGTGTTCAAGGAATCTTTTTAATACCTTTTCCTTTTTTATATCTGGATGGGGTCTTAATATATCTTCTATAAGTGTTGTTATACCCTTACCAACCATTCGTGTAATCTCATCAACAGTGAATGTTCCGATACCATATGGTTCAAGGGCATAATTGATAGCATTCGTAATATCTATCCTTGAATCAATCAGTGTACCATCGAGGTCAAATATTATTAGTTTTATCTCCATATCGTATGTTATAATTATATACTATGTCAGGAATTATAATAATCTCCATATTTCTATTTTTGTTAATTCCAGAAGAGTCTCTTGCATGGGGTCCACTCACCCATATATATCTTGCAAATGAGTTATTATATCTTTCCCCACTTATACCTCCTTCAGTATATGCACTCCTCAGAAAATACAGAAAGGACTTTCTTTATGGAAATATCGTTGCTGATATAATATTTGCAAAAGGACTCTTACCTGAGGAAAAAAACCCCCATAACTGGAATGTTGCATTCCATATGTTAGAGAAGGCAAAAAGACCTTCTGAAAAGGCATTTGTTTATGGTTATCTCTGCCATCTTGCATCTGATACTGTTGCACACGAGGATTTTGTAGATTCCATAAATATCAACCATACTATCATGGAATTGAGGGCTGATAGATTGATAGAACCAAAATACTGGCTCCAGGCAATCACGATAGGAAAAGATATAGAAAAGAGAAATGACCATCTCCTCATGTCCTCGGTAAATAGCGCCATCTTTTCTTTCAAAACCAACAAGAAACTCTTTAAAGGACTCATCTATCTTTCCATTCTCAACAGAAAGATTCCAAAGATATTCAAGATCGATATCATCGATAATACTTTTTTTCCCTCTCCTCAATGGAAAGAGGAATTGAAAAATCTCCATGAAGAATCTATTGACAGGATGCTCGATATACTTCTTAATGGCTTTGATTCAAAGGTCACAAAGAAGAATCCATTTCTTATAATATGAAGGATATGCTCGGAAGAGGTGAGGCTGTATCCATTGAGGATGGTCTCAATCTGATATTCAATAATCTTAAAAAAAAAGAACCTGACCCAGAGACCTTAGACATACTCGATGCATATCACAGGATCCTCGCATCAGATATTTATGCAACCGAGGATTTACCTCCATTCAGGAGATCATCAGTTGATGGTTATGCGGTAATTGCCATGGATACATTCGGTGCAACTGAAACCCTTCCCGTAATCCTTGAGGTCATAGGTGAAATAAGGATGGGAGAGATGCCATTTATTACACTGAAAAATGGGAAGGCAGTGAAGGTCCCAACAGGTGGTGCGCTTCCTCAGGATAGTGATGCTGTGGTAATGCTTGAACACACAAACCAGATCAGTGATGAACTCATAGAGGTATTAAAACCTGCTGGAATCGGCGAGAATATCATACAGAGAGGAGAAGATATAAAAAAAGGTGAATTGATCCTTCAAAAAGGGCACAGATTGAGACCTCAGGACATCGGTGCCCTTGCAGGATTAGGTATATACAGTGTAAGTGTATATAAAAAACCTGTTGTATCCATAATATCCACAGGAGATGAGATAGTTGACAGAAAGGAACCCCTCATGCCAGGGGAGATAAGGGACATAAATTCATATAATCTCTACGGTCTCATCATGCAATATGGAGGAATACCTCTGAGAAAGGGCATCTACAGAGACGAATACATAATCATAAGAAATGCAATAGAAGAGGCACTTAATGATTCAGATATGCTCCTCATATCAGGAGGGAGTTCAGTCGGGACAAAGGATCTCACCTCAAGGATAATAGATGAGATCGGTAAACCAGGGGTTCTTTTCCACGGAGTGATGATGAAACCAGGAAAACCACTGATAGGTGGAATTGTTAACAACAAGGTCATCTTCGGCATACCAGGACATCCTGCTGCAACGACCATCTGTTTCATGAGATTCGTAAAACCTGTCCTTGAATATATCTCAGGGCTAAAGATGGATGAGATACCCAAAAAGGTAAAGGCAAGACTTACATCGAATATACCATCCGCCCCACAGAGGACAGACCATATAAGGGTAAGAATCTTTAAAAAAGATTCTCAGTTATATGCAGAACCTGTATTCGGGAAGTCCGGACTCATCACAACATTGACATCTTCAGACGGTATCGTGATCATACCCCCTGAAAGACTTGGTCTTGAGAAGGATGAAGAGGTTGATGTCTTCTTGTTTGAATAACATGGTATCTCATATGTCTCTCGAGGAGATTTTCTATTTCATCCATCAGAACCTTCGATGGTCTTATCCTCAGAATGCTCTTCAAATTCCACTCAAGGAGTGATTTATAAAATCTCCTTGCACCTCGTGAAAATGGTATGAATACATCCTCATGTCTATCACCACTTTCATGAATAAGACACTTCCTGCACAATAAAGAGCCATCCATGATATTGAATGTCTCAGGAACATCTTTACACCTCACGCATGTATCGAGTTTTGGAGAAAAACCTGTAAGGGCAAGCATCCTTACAGTATAAAAAAGGCTGAGAACCCTTAATCTTACCAGATCACTGACTGTAAGAAAATTTTTTAAAGTAAGTAGGAATAGTTTAAATATATTGATATCATGTTCTTTCTCTGGAATTATCTTGAGAGTGAGTTCTATAATCTTAGAGATAATCTCCATCTTCGAAAGGTCTTCCCTTATATCATGGAAAGGCTTTATTATATCGGATTGTGTAAGCCTCATAATCTCTGAATCCTCCCTGCCAAAAAGAGAGAGCCTTGAATATGTAAGGGGTTCGAGACTGCTTCCGAATCTACTCTTTGTCTTCCTTGAACTCTTTGCAAATGCCCTTACTATGCCCACATCTTCAGTGAGATATGTGACGAGAAGGTCTGCCTCTCCATAAGGATAATTTTTGAGGACAATGCCTTTTGTTCTTAGGAGCATCTACATGATATTGCCAAAATCTTCAGGTCTGAGATTTTTAAGCCATTCTTCGAGTTCATCCTTACTTCTCTGACCAAATATCTTTTCATCAACAAATATCGGCGTACTTGTTCTTATAGCTATGGCTATTGCATCGCTCGGTCTTGAGTCAATAAAGAATTCCTTTTCACCGTTATCAAGATGTATCACTGCAAAATATGTATTATCTATTATCTCTGTCACTATAACCCTCACCACCTTTACTCTGAGTGTATCGACGATATTCTTTATAAGATCATGTGTAAGGGGTCTTGGCGTGATGACCTTACCCAATGCAAGGGCAATGGAATCTGCTTCTGGTTTTCCTATCCATATTGGTAATGTATTTGAACCATCCTCATCCTTCAGAAGAAGAATATACATATTACTTCTTGGATCAAATAAGAGTCCCTCAACCTTTACCTCAATAAGCATCACTTAAACCCCAGTTCTCTTAATACATGAACATTATCACGCCATTTAGCCTTTACCTTTACCCATAATTCAAGAAATATCCTTCTTTTAAGAAATGCCTCAATATTCTTCCTTGCTTCAGTTCCTATGGACCTCAACCTATCTCCTCCTTTACCTATTATAATACCTTTCTGACTATCTCTTTCAACATATATATTTGCCTGAATATTAATAATTCCGTTTTCCCTTTCATTCCATTTTATAACCTCAACAGCAACTGAATGTGGCACCTCCTCGCCTGTATGGAGCATCACCTGTTCCCTTATGAGTTCTGAAACTATAAATCTCTCTATCTGATCAGTAACGATATCAGGTGGATAGTAGGGAGGTCCTACAGGAAGATTTTCGACTATAAGATTGAGGAGTCTATCAATTCCATCATTATAAAGAGCAGATACAGGTATAATCTCTTTAAAATTGAAAAGAGTGCTGTATCTCTCTATCATGGGAAGTAATTGGGGTTTCTTAATCATATCGATCTTATTTATAGCGAGTATGACAGGCTTATTAATCTTTTTTAGAATATCTATTATCTCCATATCACCGGGATGGATATCTTCAGATGCCTCCACCATGAATACGACAAGGTCAACATCCTTAAGAGCCTCCTTTGCCTCCTTCACCATAAATTCACCGAGTTTATGTCTCGGTCTGTGTATTCCAGGTGTATCGATAAATACTATCTGTGCATTCTCGAGATTCTTTATCCCCATCAATCTCTTTCTTGTAGTCTGGGGCTTCTCAGTGACTATGGCAATCTTATCACCAAGAATTGAATTAAGGAGGGTCGATTTTCCAACATTCGGTCTTCCTGCAATACACACATAGCCTGATCTGAATTCACTCATCTGAGTCTTAAGATCGCCTCTTTTATCCGCTCCATACCCTTTTTTATATTCACCATGGATGTGGCATAAGAGAGCCTTATGTAATTATCATCTCCAAATGCAATGCCAGGCACAACAGCAACACCTGCCTTCTCAAGAAGGTACATGGATAGATCCTGAGAATTCATTATCTTTCTTGAACCATCTCCTCTACCATAAAGGGAAGATACCCTTGGAAATACATAAAATGCACCTTTTGGCATGGAACAGGTAATTCCCTCGATGCTATTCAATTCATCAACAATAAATCTCCTTCTTTTATCGAACTCCTTTCTCATTATCTCTGTGAAGTCCTGCGGTCCCATCAATGCCTCAATAGCAGCCTTCTGGCTTATGGATGTGGGATTCGATGTTGACTGGCTCTGTATATCTGTCATTGCTTTTATGATATCCTCAGGACCTGCAGCATAACCTATCCTCCAGCCCGTCATGGCATGGGATTTTGAAAGTCCATTCACGACTATGGTTCTCTTCTTTATCTCATCATTTAATGATGCAGTACTTATATGCCTTGCACCATCATAAAGAAGTTTCTCATATATCTCATCGGATATAACATAAAGATTTTTCTCCACTATAATTTCTGCTATCTCCATTAAAACATCCTCTGTATATATCTGGCCTGTGGGATTCGATGGTGAATTTATAATAACAGCCTTTGTCCTTGGAGTTATAGCTTTCCTGAGATCATGGGGCATCATCATAAATGAATCCTCTTCCTTGGTCCTCAAAAATACAGGTATCCCTCCATTTAAAAGAACCTGATCAGGATAAGAAACCCAGTAAGGAACAGGTATTATCACCTCATCACCATCATTGATGAGGGATTGTGCAATGTTGTAAAGGCTGTGCTTTGCACCACAGGAGACGAGTATCTCACTCTTTTTATATGTAATGCTATTGTCCCTCTTAAATTTCTCTACTATTGCCTCCTTAAGCTCATCGATACCACCCACAGGGGTATACTTTGTAAAACCATCCCTGATAGCCTTTATTGCAGCCTCCTTTATATTTTCAGGGGTATCGAAATCAGGCTCTCCAACTCCAAAACTTATTATATCCCTTCCTTCCTTTTTCATAGCCTTTGCCATCGCATCTATCTCAAGTGTTGGAGATGGTTTGATCTGCATCGCTCTCTCTGACAGCATTATCTTTCCTCCTCTCGGTTTATAGATTCTTTTATTTTATTAAATGTATCGATAAAGTTCTCATTATCAGGAGACGACTCCAAAGCCCTCATTGCAAGTTCAAGCCCCTTTTTGAGTAAATTCATTTTTTCTTCTTTATCATCTATCTCTTTTGCCTTTGTATAGTAAAGCCAAGCAAGGTTATTATAAGCATCCTTAGAGTCTGTCTTCCTTATCGCCTTTTTATAATACTTTTCAGCCTTTTTAAGATCTCCCTTATGGAAATATATGTTGCCCATGTATAAGTATGCAATATCGAGTTTCTTAGACGCTCTCTCATACTCCTTCAGGGCAGAATCGAGCTCACCATTCCTTTCATATGCAACACCGAGATTTATATGCTCTTCAGGTGATAAAGGATCATTGAGAATAATGATCCTCGGTACTGCACATGACGATAAAAAAAGGATTATAATGACAAGTATCAATCTTGAGGTATTATTCTTAATGTCCAGTATCTTGCCCTTTTCCATATCCTCTCGAGCTCATCATATCTCACCAAAGTATTTTCATGCCTGCCATCATTTACTATTATACCCTTTTCATCATACCCTGTAACAACAAGAAAATGGTTTATCTGGTAAAATAAGAATCCATATGTCACCATTATTATCAATGGTATACCTTGGTCTATACTTTCCTTTATTATATCCACATTGCCACTGAACTGTTCTGTCTTGAAACCATTTTTCGTCGCATAAATCTCGAGATCAATCCCCAAAACTCCCTTTGCATGAGGACTGAATATCTCTTTTGAGATATCATCCATTGAAACACAACCCTTATCCACCATGAGACACCAATAATTCATCACGGTAGCAAGGGCAGATGGACCACATTGATTCTCCTCCTGTTTATAAAAAGGCACCTTTATTATCCTTGCCTGTGAAGATAACTCCTGTGTTGCACAGGAAAAAGTAACAAAGATTACCAATAATAGAGAATACTTCATCATTATTTCCTAAGTGCTGTGCCTCTCTGAGGCACAGCACTTTAAGCTCACTTCGTTATTATAACCTTATGTCCCATCAACTGAAGAAGTACGACTATGAGGATGGCGATAATAAGAAGGGCTATTATCACACCGAGTGCATCATTTCCCACCTTCAGATTGTCTATCTCCATGGCGAGCTTGTGGATCTGCTGGTCACTTAACTGAGAGAGTCTCGTCTTAATCTCCTCATCAGTAAATCCCATATCCTGAAGTCTCTGTTTCACAATCTTGTTTTCAAGAACAGATTGAATCTTCTCAAGGTCAGCATTCCTATCTGATGGAGCAAGTGCAATGACATCTGATGGTGCAAAACCTGCCTCGACCCTCGGTGCAATACCTATAATAAATATCGCCATAATAAGATACCATGCAATAACTCTCTTAAACATACCTCACCTCCTTATGCAATAAATTTTTATTATTATATACAAATAATGACAAAAATTGTAAAGACGGACCGAATTATCCTGCTTAGAAAACTTATAAACCCCTCTATTCCATTAAATCAAGAAAAGGCTTAAAAAAAGAGAGCACATTAACCTCGATAGTTATAAAGGTGTTAGTTCTGGACAATTGATACCATATTTTGGATTTTCTATCTTTAGAATGATACCATATAAATATGGAAAAGGTTCTATTAAACTATCTCGGTGAAGATGGTCTCAAAATCCTGATAGAAAAAAAGAACACGGAAGAATTCAAGATCTACGGTATGAGGTTTCTGAGGCTCACTCAGGAGTTCAGGAACCTTTGGAGGGGAACGATATTTTATGAGAATGGCATCATCCATGGCTATCCGAGAATTATGAGGGTTCTTCACCTTGAAAGGGGTATAAAGAGATATTTTAAAAATACATTCTATGTCGAGGAAAAGGTCGATGGATATAATGTGAGGGTTTCAATGATAAATGGTATAATACTCGCATTTTCGAGAGGTGGTTTTGTATGCCCATTCACGACTGACAGGATCGATGACCTTGTGAATACTAATTTTTTCAGAAAATATCCTGATCTCATCCTGTGTGGTGAAGTCGTTGGACCTCATAATCCATACAATACAGAGGTTATTCTATATATTAAGGATGATGTCATATTCCTTGCCTTCGATATAATGCAAAGAGATGGCACACTCCTCGATGAGATAACAAAGCAGAGGATTCTCAGGGAATTCAACATAAATACCGTGAATATGTGGGGACCATATACAGTGAATGATATAGATTCCATAAAAAAGATCGTTCTCGAACTGAATGATGCTGGAAGGGAAGGAATAGTAATAAAACCTGATGGTAACGGAAAAACCATAAAATTTGTAACCCTGAACTCAAGTCTGAGAGACCTCGAAGCAACATCACACCTCATAGGTGAATTACCATCAGGATTCTTCATCCAGAGAATAATGAGAGCAATATTCTTCAGTCATGAATTCGGAATACCTATTGAAGATGAATATCTTCTCAGGTCAGCAAGGGCTCTCTATCTATCATCGAGCTCAGCGCTCACAAAAGTATCCAGAGGTGAACCTGTGATGGAAAGATTCAGCATAAGGATAAAGAACGAGGAAAATATCAATATTCTCATAAGGCATCTCGAAAGAGGAGGTATGAGGATAAAGGTATCATCCATCGAAAGGGAAGGAGATTACCACAGGGTTACATTCTTTAAGATCTATAATAAAGCCACAAAGGAATTCAGGCAGAGACTCCGTGGAAAAGGATTCTTCGATTGATCATTCACTTTTCTTAACATATATTTTTATCGGATTTCCATAGAATAAAAATTTTTCCCTTAATCTCTTCTCAAAATATCTCTTATGTTCATCCCTTATCGCATCAGGATAATTAACGAACAATGTAAATCCTGGCGGTGATGTCTCCACCTGTGTAAGATAGTAGAGTTTCACCTCTCTGCCTCTGTAAGGTGGTATGTTTATCTCATCCTTTGCCTTCATAAAGATCCTGTTCAGTTCACCTGTGGAGATCCTCTTCTTTCTTTCAGAGATTACCCTATCTATAATCGGAAATATCTTCGTTATCCTCTTCCTTGTAAGTCCAGATACTGTACACACCGGAGCATATGAAAGATACCATAACTTCCAGTTAAATTCGTTCATAAGTTCTCTATATCTCCTTTCAGGTTCCCTGATGAGATCCCATTTATTAAAAAGAACAATGGCACCCTTTCCCTTCTCGTCTATTATCCCTGCTATCTTCTGATCCTGATCCGTTATTCCTTCCAGAGAATCTATGAGCAAAAGGACAACATCTGCCCGCTCAATACCCTTCATTGCCCTGAGGACTGAATAGTACTCTATATTATCCTCGATCCTCGATTTCCTCCTTATACCTGCAGTATCGATAAGGAGATATTTCCTCGAATAGTATTTACATATGGAATCCACTGAGTCTCTGGTCGTTCCAGGCTTTTCACTCACTATCATCCTTTCCTTTCCAATGAGTGAATTTACGAGGGTTGATTTGCCTGTATTGGGTCTTCCCACAATCGCTATCTTAGGAATATCTTCCTTATACTCCATGGTTGTATCTGGCAAAAGGGATACCACCTTTTCCATCAGTTCATCTATTCCGAATCCAGTAATCGCTGAAACAGGTATGACCTCATGAGACAGTTTAAAGAAGTCATAAACCATATCCTTCTTCGAGATATCATCCACCTTATTAACCGCATAAATCATCTTCTTGTTTTTCTCCCTTAAAAGCCTGTTTAATTCCATATCCTCTGGTGTTATCCCAATCTTACCATCGAGGAGAAGGATGACTATATCAGCCTCCTCTACTGCATAGAGTGCCTGTTTTTTGACCTGTATGAGTATCTCATCATCCACTTCTGTAAAACCACCTGTATCGACAAGTGTGAATCTTTTATTGTTCCATTCTGTGTCCCTCATTATCCTGTCCCTTGTTACACCAGGAATCTTCTCTGTAATCGCAATCCTCGCCTTTATTATTCTGTTAAAGAATGTGGATTTTCCTGCATTGGGTCTTCCGACTATGGCAACTGTGGGTAAAGACATTATATTTACCTCTTTATATCTATCCTGAAATAACCTGGCGAAACCCTGCAATGGGGAATCATGAGATTAAGATATGTAAGTGATTCTTTCTCAGGCATCAACTCAACAGAGACCTCATATGACTTATCCATAAAGTATCCCTTCAATCTTCCATATATATCCCTTCCGTAAAGGGATATGGACTGAATCCTTATGGTATTATCCTCGAATGTAATAATCCCATTAATCTCATTAAGGAGATTGAGAGGAATGTATTTTCCTTCAAGTTCAACAGGTTCAAAAACAGCATCCTTCAATCTGAATCTCAAAAAACCTTTTTTTCCTTTTATCTCTGAATGGAACTCAATAGTTCCCCTTCCCTTCAACAACGGATTTTTTATCTCATCTATATTCAACCCGGTGCCATCAAAGACCGCTTCATTCTTCTTCAATAAACCACTGAGAGTACCACCAGCAATCGATGCTTCCATCTTCAATAAAATCCCCTCATTAAAGATATGGAGTGGAAGTAACCTGAGTTTAACATCCTTCAATTCCAATCTGAGTTCACCTCGTATTATCTCCATCGATGTTATATGGATATTATAAAAGAGTCCTTTTTTAAGGTCTCTCAATTCCGATGTAAAACCACTCTCCATAAGGGCCATCCTGAGCCTCTCTTCAATAAAACGGGATGGTATTCCTATAAGCCATAAACCCTCTATGAGAAATAGAATAATTAAAAGAGATATGAAGATATATCTCAGAAGATTTCTCTTTAAACTACCTTTCATTACCTGCACCTGATTTAATGACAGATGATACAAGGATAGATACATCGAGAAGCTCCATGTTATCGAAGACTCTCTTTACAGAGATTTTCTTTATCCTTAAAGGAGAACCTCCCTCAGAAAATTGATACACAAGATTCAGAAACTCATTCATCCTGAGTCTCTCGAGATTCACCTCTCCTTCCTCAATAACCATCCCCATTGCATCCTTTCTCGATACAGGCTTTATTGACCTCAATCTCTCTTTTAATCCCTTTGAATTGATTATCCTGTCAGCTTCCTCAATGAGACTCGAACTCATTCCTGAAGACAACCTCCTTTCTAAAAAATCGATCCTCATCTTCAGGGACTCATATTCATCCATGAGTTTCATAAACTCATCGAGTCTCTTTCTCGTTTCTTCATATCTCTTTGATACAATCTTAAGAGATACGAATCCAGCAGCAAAGATGATGATAAGTACAATACCCAGGATCGAAGGAATCACATACTCTCTTCTCATCTGACTAAAACCTCTCTCTCAAACCTCGCTGTTATGAGGAATTTAATCCTTCCTGATAACTGCTTTGACTCGACTATATTCACCTCTTTGAAGCTCAATGAAAGGGAATTTCTAAATAAATCTACATCCCTCAACTGAGAAGCCTCGCCCTTCAAATTCAAATTACTATCTTCTATCCTGATCTCATTTATTGATACTCCATCAATCAGTTTTATGGAATTCATAATATCAAGGACAGGAATACTTGTAAGGAGAGTATCTTTATCCTTCAATTCCTTTATATGTGACCTTAACTGTAATAAAGGAGATTTAATGCTCTCCAGAGGAAAAGCACCTTTATACCTTGCTGAGATGATATTATCCATCTCATCTATCGCCCTGAGATTATAAAATATCCTCACTCCAAAATTAAGGAGAATTAAAAAAATCAAAATCAGAAGAAGATATCTCGTGACCCTCAATCTTTTAGAAGCCCTCTCGTATTCAATTGACCTGAGGACATCCTTCCTGCCAAGGTTAAAGAATGGTCTCTTTAACTCTTCATGAACAAGGGCAATGTATCTATCCTTATAATCTGAATAAGAAACTCCTTCTGTAAGTGACTCAAGATTCCTGAAAAGCGGTCTAATGGATGAGAGACCAAGTGATGTTATGACTGATATCCCTGAACCGTAATGATTGAATCCTTTCAAGATTTCCTCTATATCCTTTCTTTTTGCATAAACAACGATTACCCTTGCATGACCATTACCTGAATCTATCTCAACGATATCCCATACGACTTCATCGATATCATCAAGAATAGTCTGTGAAAGTTCATATGGTAGTGCACTATTTATCTTCTCTCTATCACTAAAAGGAAACTCAAGAATCCTCATGCCTAGGATATTAAAGGGAAGACTGAGATAAAGCTCCTTGCCTCTCAATATGTTATACATTTCACCATGCTCGCCTCTATTGACCTCAACATCCTCCAAAATATGGATAGAATCCTTTTTCTTCTCACATAAAGTTAATCTCAGTCTCTCGGGCATTAAACCTTTTAGGGATATGATATCAATGAATACAACCTTCTTCATCAATCCTCCCGATAATAGACTATCCTGTTACTATCAAATACTGCCCTTACTGTCTTTCTGATGCCAATAGACTCAGCAATCGCAATGACCTCATAAACCTTTGCCTTAACATCTATCCTTGACTGTATGGTCTGATAGATGGCATCTGTTATACCAGCGATATTTCTCAATTCTCTCTTCTCTTTAAATGGCGAACCTTCTCTGTATTTTATAATATTTTCAGCAATAGATTCTGTTATATCCTCATGGAGACTCATCAAAACCTCCTTTGGTGCTGTATTTATATTGATCTGGAATGAGATATCACTGTAACATGTGACATATGGTTCTATCTTCTTAAATATTTCCTCATCTATACCATGGATCTGGAGTATCTCATCGATGCTATAAAGTTTACCATTCTTTGCATCCTTTTCGGACAAAGGAAGGCTCTCATCACTATCACTATCTATCCAGTCAGCTATCTTGATGCCAATACCCTCATCCACTTTTATACTCCTCAGAAGTCTTATAAAACCTCCAAGTGTCTCCTCCCTTGCTATACCATATAGCCTGTTTATATTGAGTTTCGCATTCTCATCAGATATGATGAGTCTCAGGACTGTGTTTCTCTCCTCAGGAATCATATCGGTGAGATCCACCTCAAAACTCTTTATTGTTGTGTAATCCTGTGTGAGCAAAAAATCAGATACATACCTTCCTGTAAAGTCAATCGTTGACTGAAGAAGAACAGATAATCTCTCAGATGTATTAAAGTTCTTAAGGCTCGATGTGCTCACAAATACTCCATAGGAGAAATCACTCACGATCGATATAATGACCACGAAGATGAGTAATACAGTTATAAGCACGGCACCCCTTTTATCAGTCATTGCTTCTTCATTTTTACAAATTGTGATAATCTAACAATCCTCTCACCAATCCTAAGAGCCAGCTCCACTCTCACGATCTCAGGGACCCTCCCTATAATCTTGCTGTCCCATGTCCGGAATTCCTTTCCTTGATCAACCGCCACTATAAGAAAACCTTCTATATCCTCAAGAACCTCTGCTTTCATTGAACCTTCCTTGAAGGCAGGATAACCCTCCTTTATCAAAAAAGGCATATTATTGACCTCATCTACATAATAACTGACTCTCTGAATACCAGAGCCACCCGACATGGTAGTGAATGATACAGTGGATGCGGATCTTCCATAATAATCCCTATCCTTCAAAACAAAGTATGTCCTCTCATCACCTGATCTCAGATAGAGTGATTCGAGTTCAATCCTTATTCCTGTAAGGACATTCCTTCCCTCCTCGACCTTCACAATAAAATTCGAATCAAATTCAGTTATTCTCTGGACAAGAAAGAATGTTGAATAGAGTGAACCAAGGATAATACCAGCAATCGCTAAACTTATGAGTAATTCTATGAGTGTAAAGCCCATTATAAACCTTTTTTCATTCATCTCATCTCCTCACGAATCTATCCATCACTATGGTCTCCCCGTCTGATGTCACCACGACTGTATAAAGATATACCCCTGGATACTTCGTCTCCTTCAATGTCTTCTTAAAACGAAATCCCCTATACTCACCCTCATCTTCTGATATCGTGTCAGAAAGTATGAGTTCCCTGGCGAGCAAGGTTCCAGTTGTGAGTCTTTCATGCCTTGAATATATATCGAGGTGGTTTATCATGACATACATTATGCCTGTAAGTACACCTATTATGACCAGACTCACAAGGATCTCTATAAAAGTGAAACCAGGATTATCTCTCCTTTTCATCCCTTTTCACAACCACTCTGTTAGAAAATGGATTCAAAATAACATAATATCTCTCATCTATATCGAAGAGAGAGAATCTTATCTCCTCCCTTACACCTGATGGTTTAATTATCAACTCCACCTCTGAATCCCTCATTATTCCCCTTGATGGTGTCTCTAAGTAATCGAGGTGAGGAAATCTATCTTCTTTCACCCCTTCAGTTGTTTCATACTGAATCCTTTTATCTTCAAGATAGACCTTTAATCGAAGAGGGTTTTTAGTTGTAATCGATGTATCATTGAGATACCTCAAGATTGAAGCGAGTCTCGTAGCCTCACTCTTTAAATTATTCCTTATTCTCACGGATGGAAATACCAATAGGAGTGTAAGCCCGAGGATAAATATCACTATAATGAGTTCAAAAAGGGTAAAGCCTTTACTGGATGTTCCAGTTTGTAATATCAGAATCCTTTCCCTCTCCTCCCTCTTTTCCGTCCGCTCCATAGGAGATTATATCATACTCTCCATGGATGCCAGGTGAGAGGTATATATATGGATTTCCCCACGGATCGAGTGGTATCCTCTTCTGTTCGAGATAACCTCCTTCTCTATAATTCTGGGGTATCCTTCCTGTGGTCGGTTTTTCAATCAATGCCTCAAGCCCCTGCTCTGTTGATGGATAAAATCCATTATCGATCTTAAAGAGTTTAAGGGCTGTCTCGAAATTCTTTATCTGGAGCTTTGCCTCTGCAATCCTTGCATCATCAGTCCTGCCTATGAGTCTTGGAGTCACAATAGCAGCAAGGATACTCAGTATGAATATTACAACAAGGACCTCAATGAGGGTAAAGCCATTCTGGGACTTTAGACCATAAACTGACTGTTTATGTTTTTTCATAAAATTATTTTACTCCATCAGGATTATGTATGGCAATCGCCTTTATGATATTCGGCTTAAGTGCTTCTTTTATACCAAGTCTTTCCTTAAGCTCTGGGACCGTTGTCTTCCTTATCTCCTCATCAAGTCTTAAGTATTCTTTATATTTTTTCTGATCTGTCTTTATAGAAAAGTCTCCTTTTAAATGCCATTTATCCTTGAGGTATATCCATGGAGCAAAATCAGAAAGAGTATATCCTTCAAGGACCTTTATCTCTGTATTCCAAAAATCGACTATCCTAAGACCATTCTCATCAGCCTCTATCCTATAACCACCAATAAATGGCTCTGCACCTTGATCATCCTGAAACTCCCATCTCGAGATAGTAACCTGTTTGCCACTGTGGCAACTTCTGCAATCCCTCGACTTTCTGAATGGATGACTCACCTCCTCTATCTCGAGCCATATGAGATGCTTGTTTGCAGATGGAAGATCATCGAATGTTCCGAGTATAGCATACATATCACGGGTTTCCCCATTTGGCCACCTGAATCTCACCCCTGAAGACATAGCATCCTTCTTTATATTACTAACGCTATGGGGCCATATCTTTACAGGAAACCATATGCCTTTTTGATCCTTCATGAGTATTAATGGAGACTGTACTCCATAATAATAAGCATATTTTTTGAATGGATTCTCCTTATCACCAACAATCCCTCTACCCCATACAGTAATCTGGTATCCACCTGCCTCTGTCACATGGCATGCTGTGCATGTGAGGTTTTTGTGTATTGATTCCTTCAAGGCATCCTCAATCTCTATATGGCAGTCCTGGCACGATGCCTTTCTCTCCATATCTCCCATACCCCTCCTGCCAGTTAGATGGCAATCGATACAATGGATATTCTTTTTAAAATGAATATCTCCTTCCATTCCTCTGGGTATTGAGTAATCACCTCCAACATATGTCTCCCCCCTTCTTGATTGCATGGCTCCAGGATGGCATGTAGAATTTCCCCTTCCCCATCCAAGACAACTAAGGGAATCTGGCACCTTTGTGAAGGAATGGGTTTTACCATCCTTACCAGGTGTGTAATGGCAATCAAGACAGCCTGCATGACAGACATTACATAACTTCTGTTTCACAATAGCCTGTTCCTTCAAGAAAGTGATATTGAGTTCATCCTGAATCTTTTTGGTATTTTTAAAATCAAAATCAGAAGAATCAAGAACCTCCACTGGTGGAAGATCAGCAAATGAAGGACCACAGTTATGAGGACCATAAGGCTCAAACCATGTCCTCATCGTCCTCTGTCTCATATTTGTTGCCATAATGGTGTGCCTGAACTGTCTAAGTTCCTCTTGATGGCACCCTCTTCTTCCACATGTCTTTTCTGCTATTGATGGATCAAAGTTAAGGGTCTTAGGGTCTCTATCATGCCAGAGTATATTCCTTACTGATGGATGGTTCTGAAATCCCTCATCGGTATTTATCTTTGGAAGATTCTCGAATAATCTATCATTACCCCTTGGCTTGAGGCTGTTAACTTCCGTATCTTCCTTCGTATATATATCACCCCTTTTTAAGACATCTCCTTTATGGTCAACAAATAACATCTTCAACATCCATCTATGTGCTCGCTCAGGGTTACTACTTCTTCCATTTCCGAGGTGACAGTCCCTGCAAAGTATATGTTTGTGACCTGTCTCCTTCCTCACATCATCAAGGGTCATATAAAATTGGGGATAACCGAGTTTAGTCATCTTTTCTTTATCTCCATGGCATGAGATACATGACTCAGAAGAATCCATATATGAGTTATAACCGAGTAAAAATGCAATAATAATAAACTGAGACAAAAATATAATAACTACCCTCTTTGTTATGCGCTCACTGATATCACCAAGTCTGAACGCCATATAATGGATTTTAACATAAAGACACGATCTTGAAACAAAATGATAGGAAAAGACTTATAAGGCTTGAAGAAGGTCAAAGGCATTTATAAAAGCAGATTAAGGTTTTTATAACTTGTATATCTGGTGATGGGAAAACGCTTTAACTTGACATAAACTCCATTCGATGCTATATTTTAAACAATGATACTCATTTTTATACTTTTTCTTATAATTCAACCTTTTAAAGCAGGTGCTGATATATATGGATATGAGGATAAAAATGGCACCCTCTGCTTTACCGACTCCCCGATCTCAGGGAAAAAGCCTGTAATAATCTACAGGGAGTCCGGGAAAGCAAAGAAGAAAAAAAATCGTAATGATTCCCATTATATACCTGTAAAATACAATAAAGCGAGTAAAGTCTCTCTAAAGGAATACCAAAATCTGATCCATGAAGAGGCATCAAGACACTCAATAAACCCTGAATTAATTAAAACCATCATATCTGTGGAATCTGCATGGAATCCATATGCAGTATCGAAAAAGGGTGCCATGGGACTCATGCAGATAATGCCAGAGACCGCTTCTGAATTAAATCTAAGAGACCCATTTGATCCAGAAGAAAATATAAGAGCAGGGATAAGATATCTTAAATATCTCCTTGATAGATTCAATGGTGATCTCATTCTCGCTATTGCTGCATACAATGCAGGACCTAGAATAGTCGAAAGATTCGGCAGAGTCCCTCCAATTAAAGAGACTCTCGAGTATGTGAGAAAGGTATTGCTCAGTAATAAACAAAAAAACATGTTTATAGAACATAATAAAAAAAGAACCAAAAAAGAGAAGATTTATGTTATAAAATTGTCTGATGGAAGTCTTCTTTACACAAATTCCTCTTTTAAATAAAGGAGACCTTTTCCGCAAAGATCATGTTTTTTACTCTCCTTGCCTCTTCATCCCTTAAAAACCATATATATGTCTCAATAAGATAGCCTCAAAGTGTCCTGAATTCTGTAGAAGAATAACCTGCTCTCCTGTATGATATGTTAATCTGGAGTTTTAGAGAAAAGACCATCTATGCAATAACAGGAAAAGTAAGACATACCTATTTCAGACTCTAACACCAAAGATGGATATTTTAATTAGAGTATTTTATAATAAAAAAATTTCAGTTTTCAGAAAGAAATAATCATGCAAGACCTGATTGAAGAGATACTAAGATTAAAAAAAGAGAGAAATGCCATTATCCTCGCTCACAATTATCAGAGAGAAGAGGTTCAGGATATTGCTGACTTCGTGGGAGACTCTCTCGAACTCTCAAGAACCGCACAGGGGATAAAATGCGATGTAATCGTCTTCTGTGGCGTTAATTTTATGGCAGAGAGTGCGTCCATACTCTCTCCTGAAAAAACAGTCCTCCTGCCTGAGATAGACGCCAACTGTCCGATGGCTGATATGATAAGTGTTAATAAACCAAGAAAGATATGGAAGTCCTTTCCCGGTTACAGGGAACAGCCTTCACTCATATATCCAGTCGAATATACCCTGAATGACATAAAAAGGGACTATCCTCAGGCACCTGTCGTGGCATATGTGAATACCACTGCTGAGGTGAAGGCATACAGCCACATATGCTGTACATCCGCGAATGTCATAAAGGTGATAGAATCACTTCCTGATGAAATGGTCATATGTATCCCTGATAGGAATCTTGCAAGATGGGCAGAAAAGAATACCCGAAAAAAGGTGATAGCGTGGGATGGATTCTGTCATGTCCATGACAGGGTCACAAAGGAAGATGTTTTTATAGCAAAGAAACAGTACCCCGATGCATTATTCATGGCACATCCTGAATGCAGACTCGAGGTCCTTGAACTCGCTGATGCAGTAAGGAGCACATCAGGTATGCTCAGGTTTGCAAAGGAATCTGATGCACAGGAATTCATCGTTGGAACAGAGACCGGACTGATCCACAGATTGAAAAAGGAAAATCCTGATAAGAAATTCTATCCCCTTAGGAAGGATATGATATGCCCTAATATGAAGAAGACAACACTCAGGAGTGTTCTTACTGCACTCAGAGAGATGAAGCATGTTATAAAGGTTGATGAAGAGATAAGGATAAGGGCTGTGGAGGCACTAAAAAGGATGCTCGAGATATGAAAAAGAGATATATACTCGCGATAACAGGGGCAAGCGGTGCAATCCTCGGATTGAAACTCCTTCAGGAATTGAGCAGCCACTCAGAAGTCTACCTCATAATATCAAAAAATGCCTCGATGATAATCTCACAGGAGACAGGTATCAAGATTGATGGAGATAAGAACAGAACTCTTAAAAATCTGAGTCCATTTATAAATGGAGATATCCATCTATTTCACGATGATGAGATGATGGCTCCCATATCGAGCGGTTCATTCATTACTGATGGTATGTTTATAGTGCCATGCTCCATGAAGACTCTTTCATCAATCGCCAAGGGCAATGCATCGAATCTTATCGAAAGGGCAGCGGATGTAACTATAAAGGAAAGAAGGCTCCTTATACTTTCACCAAGGGAGATGCCATTTAATACCATTCACCTCGAGAACATGTTAAAACTATCAAAACTTGGGGTGGTAATTGCACCACCTGTACCAGGTTTCTACCATCTGCCAGAAACACTCGAAGATATGGTAAACTTTATAGTAGGCAAGATACTGGACCTTGCCCGCATAGAACATAACCTCTTCAGAAGATGGGGGACATGAAGAGCATAAAAACTAAACTCTTTATCTTTTTCTTTGTTCATCTTTTAATTGCATCGATACTTCTCTCATTCTTCACTTTAAGGTTTAAAGACAAGCATGCCTAAAGGAGGAAGGGTTATATTTATCGAATAAGGCCTTCCATGAAATGGAATATCTTCAGCCATCACGCCTCCATAATTTCCGACATTGCTTCCCCAGTACTCATAGGAGTCAGAATTGAGTATCTCCCTGTAATATCTCTTTGATGGAACCCCTATTCTGTAATTCATCCTTAATACAGGAGTGAAGTTAAATACAAATACCAGAAAGTCATCAGGGTCTTTTCCCTTTCTCATAAATGAGATGATACTCTTCTCAGTGTCATGGAAATCTATCCATTCAAAGCCATTGTAATCAAAATCTATCTCATAAAGTGATGGTTCTGATCTATAAAGCCTATTAAGGTCAATAACATACTTCCTCAACTTTCTATGGGATTCATACTGGAGGAGGTGCCAGTCAAGGCTCGTATCATGATTCCATTCATTCCACTGTCCGAATTCAGAACCCATAAATAGGAGTTTTTTACCTGGATGAGCATACATAAAGCCATAAAGGAGTCTAAGATTCGCAAACTTCTGCCACACATCACCTGGCATCTTACAAAGAAGAGAACCCTTTCCATGAACAACCTCATCGTGCGATAAGGGTAAGATAAAATTCTCTGTGAAGGCATAAAGAAGGCTGAATGTGAGGTTATTATGGTGATACTTTCTGTAAACAGGGTCCTTTGAGAAATACTCAAGGATGTCGTGCATCCACCCCATATTCCACTTCATACTGAATCCAAGGCCTCCAAGGTATGTGGGCCTTGATACCATAGGCCATGCAGTAGACTCTTCTGCAATCGTGAGCACCCCTGGATAATAATGATGAAGAGTCTCATTAAGATATTTAATGAAATATATTGCCTCGAGATTCTCCTTGCCTCCATATATATTTGGTACCCACTCCCCTTCCCTTCTTGAATAATCAAGATAGAGCATCGATGCCACTGCATCGACCCTCAATCCATCTATATGGTATTTATCGAGCCAAAAAAGCGCACTCGAGACAAGGAAATTCCTCACCTCATTTCTACCATAATTAAATACAAGGCTTGACCAGTCAGGATGATAACCTTTTTTTGGATCCTCATGTTCATAAAGGCATGTTCCATCAAAGAATCTCAGTCCATGGTCATCAGAGGCAAAGTGTGATGGGACCCAGTCTATGATAACACCTATGTCATTCCTGTGGCACATATCTATGAAGTACATGAGATCATTAGGATTTCCATACCTCGATGTAGGTGAATAGTAACCTGTAGTCTGATAACCCCATGAGCCATCAAACGGATGCTCTGTGATAGGAAGGAGTTCTATATGTGTAAAGCCCATCTCCTTCACATAGGGGATGAGATGGTATGCCAGTTCCGTGTATGTAAGAAATCTATTACCCTCATCAGGAACCCTCATCCACGACCCAGGATGTAATTCATAAATCGAGATAGGACTCTTAAATATATCTTTCACCTTTCTCTTCTCCATCCATTCATCATCACTCCACCTGTATCTCTCTATATCACATACAATAGTAGATGTCTTTGGCCTCAATTCAGAATAAAACCCAAGAGGGTCTGACTTTATCCTTACATGGTTAAATCTCGACCTTATCTCGAACTTATACATACTATTCTCTTTAACACCTGGTATAAATATCTCCCACACTCCTGAATTTCCGAGTACCCTCATCTGGTGCCTTGAAGGATCCCATCTGTTGAAATCTCCTATAACACTCACTCCAGATGCATTCGGTGCCCACACAGCAAAGTGCACTCCCTCCACACCATCTATCTCAATAAGGTGTGCACCAAGCTTTTCATAAAGCCTGTGGTGTGTGCCTTCATTTATTAAATGGAGATCATAATCTGTTAAAACCTGTCTGAATGAGTAAGGGTCTATGAATTCCTCTATAGAACCATCCTTATTATGAGTCTTTAATACATAATGGGGTACATCGAGTTTTTTGACCCTGATCTCGAATAATCCTCCATCATGTATCTTCTTCATCTCGAGATATCTTTTACTCAACTTAAGATATACTTTCTCAGCCACTGGAAGAAATACCCTCACGATTGTATAACCATCAGATGAATGAGGACCGAGTATCTCAAAAGGATTGGCAATATTTTTACTAAGCAATGCATTAAATATGTCCATACTTTATTTTATCAGATAAAATTGTTATCATGTTTTAAATGTCTTTAAGAGAAAGGTTAAACCATATCCTCTTTTACATAGCCACTCTTCTCCTCTTTCTGGATATACAAGTGGCATGTGGCGACAATATATTCAGATACTCAAAAAATAATACAGTTATCGGCGCAATAAAGAGATACACTATAAAGGCTGATGAATCCCTTATAGAGATAGCAAGGATCTTTAACCTTGGATACAATGAGATAGTCGACGCAAATCCTGGAATAGATCCTTTTATCCCTGAAGAAGGGAAAAAGATAATCATACCTACAATGTGGGTACTCCCTGATGCCATTCCTCGAAAGGGGATTGTTATTAATCTCTCTGAGATGAGGCTATATTATTTTTATCAGTATAGAAAAGGTCTTTATGTGAGGACATTTCCAGTTGGAATAGGTGATGAAGGATGGGATACACCTCAGGGATTATTCTGGATAACTGAAAAGATCGAAAACCCTTCATGGCATGTGCCTGAATCTATAAGAAAGGAGGATCCCACATTACCTGAGATCGTCCCACCAGGAGCTGATAATCCCCTTGGAACCCATGCCCTAAGGCTAAATCTTTATAGTATCCTGATACATGGTACAGATAAGCCATGGAGTATAGGCAGGATGGCAACACATGGATGTATAAGGCTCTATCCTGAAGATATAGTAAAATTATTTTCTCTGGTAAAAAAATGGACAAAGGTAAGGATAAGCAGGGAACCTGTAAAGATAGGAGTCAAAGGAAAGCGTGTATATATAGAAGTGCATGAGGATAAAAATCTAAAAGACCTCAATTACCTTGACCATGCTATTGTCTTATTGAGTAAAAAAAATCTCCTTGAGCGTGTGAATCTCAGAAAACTATTCGATGCAATAAAGAAAAAGAGAGGAATACCAACAGATATATCAGATTATAAATAAATCCACTTAGAATTCTTTTCAGGCACTATAAGGATCAAAGACCATTGAACATTTATATTATAAATAAGATAAAGCCTGCCATGACTGAATAGAATCTGACTAACCAACCCTCTTTCCTCTGAAATAAAGAGGAGGACTTGAGGTCCTCCTCTTAGAGAAGTCTATTTCTTCTGCTGAAGTTCAAATGTCTTTACTGCTTTCTTGGATGCTTGCTCTGCCTTTGAGACTGCATCCTCTGCCCTCTTTGCTGCATTCTCTGCCATTTTTGCTGCATCCTCTGCCATTTTTGCTGCATCCTCTGCCCTCTTTGCTACATCACGAGAAGCATTGAGTGCATCCTGGGAAACAGTCTTTGCTTCCTGAGCAGCCTGTTTAGCAGATTCAACATCAGATGAGAGTGTATTAATCTTATTCTCAAGGGCATCGAGTCTCGACTCTATCTTTGACATACGATCAGAGAGTGGAGTCAGTTCTTCCTTTATAGTTGTCCTTGTTGCACATGCAGAGAAAAGAAATAGTGAGATAAGGCTGAGAATAATAAAGATTCTCTTAACCATCTCCTTTCACCTCCTTTCTTCCAAGGTTTATTTATAGTTTATACCAGAATGAAGAGATAAAATCAACAAGATTTCAACCCTAATATGGAATCATTTTAACCCAAGTTCTTCTATCACCTTTAAAAAGACCTCAACTATTTCAGGATCGAATTGTGCTCCTGCACATCTCTTAAACTCAGATATTGCATACTGAATCCCAGGAGATGGTCTATATGGTCTTTCTGATGTCATGGAATCGAATGAGTCTACAACAGAGATGATCCTCGAAAGCAGAGGTATCTCCTCTCCCTTAAGACCATCAGGATAACCCTTTCCATCCCACCTCTCATGGTGGTGTCTTATAATAGGCAGGATATCAGAGAATCCATCAATTGGACCCAGGATCTCCACACCCTTCAGTGGATGCATCTTTATTAATTGAAATTCCTCATCAGTGAGCTTATCAGGTTTTTCAAGGATTGTATCGTATGTGCCTATCTTACCAATATCATGAAGCAGGGATGCAATGATGAGTTTCTCGATATCATCTTCATCAAGACCTATTGCATGTCCAATCTTTTCTGCATAGTACGCAACCCTCTCTGAATGACCCTTTGTCCATGAAGACTTGGCATCTATGGCATTCGCAAAGGCATATATTAATTGTTTATGGATAGTCCTTAATTCATTATATGCCTCATTGAGGTCATCGAGCATATTAAAGAGGGCATCCTTTGCTTCAGTGAGCTTTATCTCCTTTTCCTTGAGTTCAGTAATATCAGACATCGTGTGTATATAGTAAATATCTCCATCAAATCTCTGAGGCACACACTGAATCTTAAAATACCTTTTTAAACCCTCATGATAATACTCAATACTTTCTGATTTACTTGACATTAAGGACGCCTTTAGGGGACAATCCTTTAAAGGGATATCCTTCATGTGCATAATCTCGTAACACTTTTTTCCGATCATATCTCTTATAGCCATGCCTGTAATGGACTCCATATATTTATTTAATCTCATAATCCTGAATTCACTATCGAGTAACATCACTCCATTAGGAATGGCATCGAATGTGGATCTCCACTCCTTAGATGCTCTCTCAATCCTTTTCTCGAGTTCCTTACTCTTTGTGACATCTCTGAGGATGCATCTTACATATAATATATCTCCTTTATCATCAAACATGGCACGGGCATTTAAGACAGATGGAACCCTCACTCCATTTTTCTTTAATAATTCGAGTTCACAATCCTCAACAATACCTTCGCGCTTAAGGTTATTCAATTTCTCGAAATAAATATCTCTACTCTCTTGAGGGATAAATTCATAGAAATACCTTCCAATGACATCCTCACGATTATATCCAAGGATACGAAGCCACTCTTTATTCACATCCATTATCCTCATATCACCTTTAGTAATCTGGTAACCATCTGGTGCATTATCGAATATATCCCTGAGTTCATTCTCTTTATCTCTGAGTCTCTTAATAAGTTCCTCTCTTTGATTTATAATCCTGCTAACAATGAAGGCTAATATTGGAAAGAGTAAAATAATTAAATGAAACAATGAAAAATGCGATAGATCCTTTAAGTGCTCTATGAAGTCATCTCTATATTTAAGATATTCATAATAGAGATATAAAAATGGTAAGAGAATCCCTCCAAGGTTAATAAACAGACCACATCTTGATTTCATCTCTTTAGCCTCGAGAGTTCTTCTTTTAATCTTCTGTTCTCTTCCTTTAGTTCCTTCATCCTGAGTTCTCTCTCCACTGCCAGTTCAAAAAACCTCTCGAGTTCCCTCATCCTCTTTTTATTCTCCTCTTCAAGTTTATACTTCTCAGTGATATCATTAAGAAGTTCTACAACACATGTGATCTTGCCCATTTCATCCCTCAATGGATATGCTATTATCTCAAGAAATAGCTCTCTGTTATCTCTGTCAAGATGTTTATGGATGACTCTCTTAACACCTCCACTCTCGAATACCTCCTTTGCAGGACACTCCTCACCCATCTTGTCACAGGAGGTCTCAAAATGATGCGATATCTCGTAACAGTGCCTTCCTTTTATATCCTTTTCCTTAAATCCATATGTTCTCAAGATACCTTCATTCGCAAAAATGATCCTGTAATCCCTGTCTATGATTAAGATTCCTTCTCCAATACTGTTAACGATTTCCTTAAAGAATCTATCCATCTTTCTCTGCTCTGTGACATCCCTTGCTATTCCAGTAAAACCAGTTATCTCTCCATTCTGAATTAATGGATTTTCCCTTACACTCACAACTCTGACATCTCCATGACTAGTAATAAACCTATATTCACTATTACTTACTTGTTCACCATTCAAAACCTTCATCACATCTTCCTCAACCTTTCTGAGATCATCTATGTGAATAATTCCTGTCTCTCTGAAATCCTTTCCTATTAGTTCAATATCTGAATAACCAAAAACTTCTTTGACTGATGGAGTGATATATATTATCCTCATATCCCTGCCAACGATGAACATAACATCATCTAAGAGCTTAAAATAGTCCTTCATAATCTCATTAAAGAGCTTAAATGAATCAGTCTTATCAGGATTATGGATAACTTCTTCTCCTTTAGATTTAAGGGGTCTATCTTTTTTAGATTTCTGAAAGTATATGTATATCCCTGCTATGATTATACCAAAGATTATGAGAGCTATAGTGATCTCTTTGAGATACTCTCTTAAGAGTTCCTGATTCTCACCAATAAAGTACCCAAGGAATGTGAGTATACTAACCCATATAAATGCCCCAAGAAGTGTATATATTATGAATTTAAGATGATTCATCCTTGCCAATCCAGCAGGGATAGATATAAGGTGCCTTGCCACAGGAAATAGCCTTCCAAGGAATATGGATATCTCACCATGTCTCTGAAAGAAATCCTCTACCTTCTTTAATTTCTTCTCTGAAATGAATACATACCTGCCATATCTGATGAGAAAAGGTCTTCCAAGATACATCGCCCCAAAATAGTTGATATATGCGCCCATAAGGCTACCAAGGGTTCCGAGTATTATGACAATGATAATATTCATCTCGTCCTTTGATGCAAGATAACCAGCAGGAGGCATCACGACCTCACTCGGAAGGGGTATAACAGTACTCTCCATTGCCATAAGTATGAATATGCCAGGATAACCGAGGGTGGATATGGCATTCACAATAAATAGCAATAAATCATGCATGAAATATTATATCATTTTTTAAAATGTATTACTAATTTTTAATTAGAGGCAGGGGCTGAAAAATCTTACAGGTTTAGAAGACCTTGAACCATCAGGATCCCTACTGATATTATTTAATCATAATGAATATCAGATTAATTAGAAAGATCAGAAAGACACCGGTTCTTAAACACCTTACCTTCTCTTGTCTCAATTGCATACCCTCCATAAATATCACGAAGGGGTGCATTTATTCCTGTGTCTATTACTATGCGAGGAGATTCACAGGTGCACCACAAAAAGGTGAATTATATCTTTATGTGTATCTTCCTCAAAGAATCGAAAAAGAACTTTATAGAAGATGGAAGATCCCATCATGGGTCTCATTCAGCACAGCCTCTGAACAATCTGTGGCTGTAAAAACCCTGATCTTCCCTATGAATTCTGCTGTCTTTGGGTAGAAAGGATGAGTCTATTTTAAAAGTGTTTCAAGGAGGTTATGGTTTCAAGACTCAGAGGACATCACCTGATATGTCTCCACTTCTTTAGTGGAGAGGGGTATAGTAAGGTGTTCGTCGAAAATCTTAATGATATCATAAAGAGGGCAGAGGATGGAGATGTAGAGGTCTCAAGCGAATCAGACGATGTATGTATAAAATGTCCCTATATGAAGAATTATAGATGTGAATATGATGAAGATGCAGAGATAGAGATAAGAGAGATGGACAGAATGGCATTGAAACTCCTCAATATTAAAGAGAATACAAAGATTAAATGGAAGGATATCAAAGAGAAGATCCCAGAGATATTTTCTGCATGGTATGAAAATTACTGTTATGATTGTGACTGGAATCAGGCGTGTGAGAAGAATAGACTATATAGGGATCTAAAAATTAAAAGAGGTGGTTGATATGCTTCTTTGTCTTATACAGCATGGAGAGGCAAAAAGGGAAGACTCTACACGCAGCCTAACAGAGAAGGGTATCCAGGATATAACAAAGGTTGCCACTTTCTTGGCAAGTTTGGATATCAAGATAAATAAGATATCCACAGCGGTAAAAAAAGGGCTTCAGAGACTACAGAGATCCTGCAGATCATCTAAAATCCGATGTGATCTCTCAGACAGATGGACTTGCACCTTTTGATGAGCCTGAGATACGGGCCCAACGCATCTCAAAAACCAGCGAAGACATAATGCTCGTTGGACACCTTCCCAATCTCGAAAAACTTGCATCATTACTCCAGACTCACAATAAGATACAATAACCTTATACCTAAAATCTCTCCAGATATCAGCCTCCAGGGTTGAAATCATGTTATAATTATCACATGTCTTTGAAGAGAATACTCGTAATTGCAGGCATTATCTTAGTTACTAAGATTCCAGTATCTGCACTCACACTCGATGAGGCAATAATACTTGCACTGGAGAATCTGCCATCTTTCAGGGCAATAAAGGATGAGAGACTGGCTCAGGAAAAGGAGTATTCAGCGACCCTTTCCCCATACCTGCCAGAACTGAATATCATTGCAGGAGAAAAAAGATACTATTCAGATACACAGGATTATGACATAAGGAATGCAGAGCTGAGAATAAGTTATCTCCTATGGGATGGTGGTTCAAGAAAAAGTCAAAGGGAGATAGCAGGTTCGAATCTCAAGGTTTCGGAAGAGAATATTAAAAAAAGCATACTCGATATCTCATACAATGTGAAGATCACATTCTATAATCTCCTCGCAAAGAGGGATATCCTAAACCAGAGAAGACTCCAGTTAAGATATGCAGAAAAGAACTTTGAGGTTGCAAGAGGAAGATACGAGGCAGGAGTCGCAAGGAGGTCAGACCTTCTTCAGGCATCTGTAAGGCTTGAAGAGGCAAGATACAGAGTAATAGAGGCAGAGGGAGAGATGAATAAAGTACTCCATGAACTCATATCCCTTACAGGAAGAAAGATAGATATAGATGAAGTGTCAGGCAGTCTTGAGGATGATTTTTATATACCTGAAATGGAATACCTGATCGAAAAGGGGTTAAATACACCTGAGGTGAAGAAAGCGGAGTTAAATATAGAGATGGAGAAGGCAATTAAAAAATCTATTCGCTCTAGATTCCTTCCAGAGATTTTCATAGATGCAACATATACAAGAAACTATGGAGATACAAATATATCGATTCCTGAAGAGGAAAAGACCATTGGCATAATGGCACGGTTGAATATATTTGAATGGAGTAAATTTATGAAGATGAGCGCATCATCGTACAGGACAAAGATGGCAAAAGAATTGGTAGAAGAAAAAAAGAGAGAAGTCACACTCAATATCACAAAGTCTTATGAGGATCTTCTCACCTCACAAAAGGGACTCGATGTAGCAGTGGAACAGTTAAGATTTGCAGAACAGAACTATGAACAGGCATACGGTGAATACAGGGTCGGAAAGGGAGATATATTATCCCTAATACAGGCAGAAAAGACCCTCTCTGAATCGAGAGAGAAGGTCATAATAGCAAGACTTAATATATTCCTCAACAGGGCAAACCTGGAAAGACTGACAGGAATAAACTCTCTTGAAGAGGCAATGAGATGAGAAGAAGAAAGATCTTTTTACTCCTTATCCCATTACTTATCGCAGGGGTTGTATTCGTATATAAATATTTCAACCGTGAAAAGGAAACTCGTATACTCGAGACCTCAAGGGTTGAGAGAGGAGATATTACAGGGATTCTCGTCGAGACAGGCATCATAAAACCACAGGTGGGTGCAAAAATAAAGATAGGAACAAGGGCAACAGGAACGGTGATGCGCATGAATGTGAGAGTTGGCGACAGGGTTAAAAAGGGTCAGTTAATTGCACTCATAGACCAGAGAGAGATACTCCAAGCAATAGCAGAGACAGAGGCAAATCTCCGTGCACAGGAAGAAAGGCTAAGACAGGTGGAACTCGTATATCCTGAAAAGATAAAGGAGACAGAGGCAAATTATGAATATACAAGACTCACATATGAAAGGGAACTGGAACTCCTCAAAAAGGAATATACAACCCGGGACAATGTTGACAGGGCAAAGGCACAATTCGATATTGCAGAGGCTACCCTTAAGAGATTAAAGGAAGAATACAGAACAGAAAGGAATATCATCAATTTAGAGATAGAATCCCTGAAGGCTCAACTCAACCAGTACAGGACGAGACTTTCATATACAAGGATATACTCACCCATTGATGGAATTGTATCTGATGTGACAGCTCAGGAAGGAGAGACCATAGTTGCAGGACTTCAGGTGGCAAATCTCGTGACAGTTATAGATCCTTTAAAACTCGAGATGTGGATATATGTCGATGAGACAGATATAGGAAAAATCAGGATCAATCAAAAAGTGGAATATTATGTAGATACATTTCCTGATAAGATATTCCATGGAAAGATAGAGAAGATGTACCCTCAGCCAGTCGTAAAAGACAATATAGTCTATTACCTTGCAACAGTTACAGTATCAAAGGAAAATGCTATGCTCCTCAAGCCAGAGATGACAACCCATGTGAGGATAATATTCAGAGAAAAGAAGAATGTCCTCACGATACCAAATGGTGCTATAAAGTACAAAGAGGGTAAACAGATAGTTTACCTCGTTTACAAGAACAATAAAGTGGAAGAAAGAGAAATAAAGACAGGGCTTAGGGGTGAAGAAAAAACAGAGGTACTCGAAGGACTTAAAGAAGGAGATACAGTCGCTACAAAGATTATCCTTCCTGTAACAAAGAGATGAATGATCTTATATGCATACTCAGGGATGTGAGAAAGAGATACAGGATCGGTGATCTTGAGATCGATATTCTCAAAGGAATAAATCTCGAGATAAAACGAGGTGATTTTGTGGCAATCATGGGAAAATCAGGCGCAGGAAAGACAACCCTCATGAATATCATCGGATGTCTCGACACACCCACATCAGGAACATACATACTCGATGGCAATGATGTCTCAAAACTCGATGATGATAGACTCTCCACCATAAGAAATAGATACATTGGTTTTATATTCCAGAACTTTTATTTACTTCCATACGCTACTGTAAGGGAGAATGTACTTCTTCCTGTCCTGTATTCAGACAAGATGGTAGGCGAAGATGATATAATAAATATACTCAGGATTGTGGGGCTTGAAGATAGGGCAAGGTTCAGATCCTCACAACTATCAGGTGGCCAG
>FWPU01004740.1_pt1 | contig 31069 bp, 33 predicted proteins | sample 2228361 | NCBI WGS metagenome assembly FWPU01 (sample SAMEA103939777, study PRJEB20133) | metagenome | reverse complement strand
GCTGATGGCGCGGCGGCAGGCGCGCGAGACTATCAACGCCTGGCTGGTCGGACTGGCGACGGTCCCCGGGCTGCCGATGCGATTTTCGGAAATCGAATCGCTGCTCGACGCGCTGGAGCGCGAATACGGCCCGATGCAGGAGTCGAAGCGGACGAAGTTTCGGTTGTTTTAGCGAGCTGCGTCGTCCGCTGGGACGGAGAGCGGCGCGGAGAGCGACCGCCGGGACGGAGATGCGCCGATGGCCGGGGATTGGATCAAATGGTGCCGCGGCTTGCACCAAAAGCGGGAAATCATCGGTATAGCCGCCCGCTTGGGAATTTCCCCGGTGCACGCCGCGGGCCTGTGTATGGTTTTTTGGGAGTGGTTGGACGAGAATGTCAAAGAGGCTGACATCGATTCGACCGGCAACGCCCATTTGAATTTGGGTGAGTTGCAGCCCCAGTTTATCGACCGCTTGGTTGGGGCCGATGGGTTCGCCGCCGCGCTGGCCGCCGAGGGATGGTTGAACATACGCCTCGGTTCCCTCGTGGTTCCGAACTTCACCCGCCACAATCAAACCGGGAAAATTCGGGCTATGACGTCGGAACGTGTGGCCAGACATCGGGCGCGGCGAGCACCCGGCCGCTGTAACGCGGATGTAACGCTTTCATCGTTACATCCCCCTTATAACGACGTCGTCGACGACGACGACGACGAAGATGAATTTCTGGAAAAGGGGGGTGCGGGGGGAAAAACCGCGCCGCCGTCCGACGGCGACGCTGTAACGCTGCAAGCGTTTCAGCGGGTGGGGCGGTTGTGGGGGCGGAACGGGCCGACCTCGCGCCGGGACCGCGTCCTGCTGTGGCGGGTCTGCCGTCTGGCGGCGTGCGGCGAAAGCTGGGCGAAGGCATGCCTCGACACGCTGGCCGATGCCTTCCCCTCGCGGCCCGGGGCGTATTTGCAGAAACTGGCCTTGGAGCTGGCCCCGCGCGTCCCCAACGTGGCCGTGTCCTTGGCGGAGGTGCCGGTCCCGCCGGAAATCGAGGCCGTGCCGAGGCCGCCGCGACCGCGTGCCGAAACGGCGCGCGGGCAGGAGCAGGAAACCCCGCTGACCGCGGAGGAAAGGCGGGCCATGATGGCGGAAGTCATGGCAGTGTTGCGACGGACCAACGGGGCGGGGCGCTCGCCGTCGCCCAACGGGTCCGGTAAGTCCCCGGAGGCAGAACGCGGTATCAACCGGCCGCAGATTGCGGAGGAAAGTTTTGGTCCGACGCCGGCCCGACATTTGTCGGGTCGGTGAGGAGCGTGAGCGACCAAAGAGAACGGATGCAGACTTTCTTCCCGTTTGATGATCTCATTCCCCTCGCCGACGGCGAATCGGGGTTGCGGGCAATGGTGGACGCCCACTACTCGGCCCGAAGATACCGCGACGGCCGGAGGCCCAAGAAGGTCGTCGGGCCGGGCCAATATCTGATTTTGTCCACCCCCTGCCGCCGGTTCCTCATCATTTTCCGCGTGAGTAATCGTCCGATTGCCGGGCAAATGGGGGTGTATTTGTCGTTCTGTCGCAACCTATCACCCACCAAAACAAGTCTTCTGATTGGGACCGCCTTGCGGGAGGCGTGGCAACGCTGGCCGGGCGCGGCGGTTTTCACGTTCGTCGATCCTAAGAAGGTCCGATCGCCGGTCGCCGGGTATTGCTTTCGCCGTGCCGGGTTTCGGCGCGTCGGGCGGACGAAACGGGGGCTTTTGATTTTGCGGCGACGGCCGCCCGCGTAAGGAGGACGGATGCGGCGCGAGGGCGATCGGATCGTGTGGCGCGACACGGAGGCCGCGGAATTGATTCTCCGCCACCCCCGAATCTTCCAGTGCATCGGGGTGCCGCCGTGCGGGATCACCCCGGCCCAATTGCAGGCCGCGGTATCGATGGCCGATGAATCGGGGCGGGTGGCCGCCCTGGTCTGCGACGGCTGTTCTCCGTCCGAGAAGTATGTGATTGTGAGGGTGCTGGATTTGCCCTTGCTGGCCGCGGCCGTCTACGAGGTCCTATCTCGCGCCCGGGGGAAAACGGACGAATAGTCCGCAGACGGTCATGTACAATCCGCGTGTGGAATCGCTCCGCAATGCGATCGTGCGGTATCTGGCGCGGCGAGGCGTCGCGCAGCGCGCCATCGCCCGCATCATGCGGATCGATCGGGGAACGGTGCAATCCGTATTGCGGGGCAAATCGGGGCACGGCTTCGGCGCCGTCGTGGTCGTGCGGCGGTGCCCGCGTTGCGGAGGGCTGACGACGTGGCCCTGTCGCCTGTGCAGAATGAAGGACCTGCGAAAGGACCTGCGAAATGAGAATCGTTGACCTGCTGCGGTTTTTCCGGGCGGTGGCCAAGATTCCGGCCGTCGAGGACGAGGCGGGAATCCGCGAATTCCTGCGGCGGGCGGCGGCCGCGGCGGCGGGAATCGCCAAGTATACGCCGACGCCGGTCGATGACCTGGCGACGGCGGCCCTGGCCGCGATCGTCGCCTCGGACGAGGCTTGGGCCGCCTTTTATCGCCTGCTCCGCTTCGCCGCCGGGCAAACCGATCTGGACCGGCTGTCGACCATGACCCAACTCGACGAACAAGGAATCATGGAACTCCGCGATGCGATTCTGGACGGCGCTGATTACGACGTTGTGGTTGGCTAGCGGCGCGCTCTGCCAAGAGCTGACGTTTGAGAAGGCCGACCGTTCCCTCATCCTGCGCGTCGTCGGTTCCGGCGACGTGGCCGTGGTGGCGACGGCCCCGGGCCGCTGGTTGTTGATCTGGACGGAGGGTTCGCCGCCGACCATCCGGACGGCGACGCTGCGGATTGAAAACGGCCCGCCCGATCCCGAACCGCCCGTCGAGGCCGAGGCGACGAGGCTGGCCCGCCGCTGGCTGGCCGAGGTGCCGGAGAAATCCCGCGCCCGGGCGCCGGCTTTGGCCGCGGCGTTGCGGGGAACGGCGGCCGACATCGACGCCGGAAAGCTGACCAAGCCGGCCGAGATCATCGCCGCCGCCGCGGAGCGGAATCGGGCCGCCTTGGGCGACGAACGCAATGCCTGGCTGCCGTGGTTTGAGTCGCTGCGTGAATACCTGAACGGGCTGGCGGAGGCGGGGAAACTCGCGACGCCCGCCGATCATGCGACCGTCTTCCGGCAATTGGCGGAGGGGCTGCAATGAGCGACGGGAACCTGACCCCGCCGGAATCGATCCTGTATCTCGGCGGTTGGCGGCACGAACCCGCTTTGGTCGAAACGATCTGCGCCGCGAACGGTCCCTCCGGCCTCTACGAGGCCGCTCCCTCCCTCCGGGGCGCGGGCCGGGGGGCCCGCGCCCTTCTTCTCACCGCCTTGGCGGAGGTCGAAGGGGGCTGGATTCCCTATCCGCCGCAAACGCGGGGCACGTGCGTCGGCAGGGGCGGGGGCCGGGCCTGCGATCTGCTGCAAGCAATCAAGGCCAAACTGGGCGCCGCGTGGCAAGCCCGCATATCCAGTGAAATCATCTACGGATTCGCCCGCGTGGAAATCGGCGGCCGGCGGATTCGGGGCGACGGGGCGGTGGTGGCCAACGCCGTCGAGGCGGTGCGGCGATTGGGGATTCTGCCCCGGGGCACGTATGAGGTGAACGGGAAACGCTACGTGATTCCGCCGCAGGACGACGACCGGCTGGCCGTGGACTGGGGGGCCGACGGCGTCCCCGACGATCTGGAACCGCTCTGCGCGAAGCATCTGGTTCGGGCATGGGCGCCCGTCCGCGGATACGAGGAGGCCCGCGACGCCATTGCCGCCGGATACGTGGTCTGGTTCGGCACGTCGCAGGCCTTTTGGCGGTCCCTCCCGGCCCGCCGCGACAACCGCGGCTTTCTCCGCGCGGAGGGGACGACGGCGCATTCCTGGCTGGCCGTGGGCGTGGACGACAAGGATCGGACGCCGCATCTCATCCTGGACAATCGATCCTGGGGCGACGCCTGGGTGACAGGTCCCGACGGCGATTATCCGATTCCTCCCGGCTGCTATCGTTGCCGGGCGGAGGATTTCGACCGCGTGGCGGCCCGCGGAGAAGCGTATGCCGTCGGCGATTTGGACGGATTCCCGATCAAGAAATTGGACTATTGGATCGTATGACGAGCCTCTTGCTGGCGCTGGTGATAGACTATAGGCTTTGCTGTGCGGACTATCGTTTGCTGCCGCAATCCGATCGGGCCGCCGCGGTCGTGCCGGTCGAGGAGGTCGGCATGGAGGCCGCGGCGACCGCCGGCGGCCGGTCGGCGGCGTGCGAGGGCGGACGCTGCGCGGTCCCGACCGCGCGGGGATGGTTCGGACGCCTGCGGGGGCCGAGATCATGGAAGAATTGACGCCCTGGAGCGGCCTGATGCAGGGCGGATTCGCCGGGTTCGCGCTCGCGCTGCTGGGGTTTTGCGTCTGGCTGATTCGCGCGATTCTCAAACTCTCGCGCGACACGCAGGAGGTGGTGCGGGCGAATACGGAGGCGATCACCAAGCAAATCGACTGTCTCGACCGGGTGGCGAATCATTCGGAGCACGCGGAAATCGAAGTCCGGCGCCTTCGCTTTCTATTGGAATCGCGGCCCTGCCTGTACAGGCCCGAGGATCATGGCGGGAAGAACTCCAAAAAAGCCGACCAAGCGAACACCGCGCCGTAAACTCCGCGTCGCGCCCGCGGTGGATGATCGACGGGCCGCCTTTCTGCGCGCGATTGCGCAGTGCGCCAACGTCACGATGGCCGCCGAGTCCGTCGGCATCGACCGCAGCACGCACTATCATTGGCTGGCCGACGCCGACTATCGCCGGCGATTTCTCTCCGCGCGGGAAGCGGCGCTGGACCGGCTGGAGTACGAGGCCTGGCAACGGGCGATCGGTCGCTCCGATCGCTTGCTGATGTTTCTGCTCTCGGCCTATCGGCCGCGGTTCCGCAATGAGAGCACGTCGGGCCTGCTGAGCGGCGACGAATTGGCGGAAGTTCCGGAGCGGCAATTGCTGGAGCAAGCGGAAGCCGAACTCCGCGAACTGGGCTATGCGAGTCTGTCGGAATTGTGGGAATCCGGGCCGTGATATGGGCCGCGACCCCGATTCCCTGCCCCCGGCGCTGCGGGAACTCTGGCGACGGGCCGCGCGTCAGTCCGTGCTCCCCTTCACGCGGTGGACGTTTCCGGACTATGCCGGGCATTGGCACCACCGCGTGATCGCGGACGCCCTCGACCGCTGGTTGTCGGGCGAATGGCCGCAATTGATCGTCTGTATGCCCCCGCGGCACGGCAAGACGGAACTGGTGTCGCGGCGATTGCCGGCGCTGATCTTGGGCCGCAATCCGGACGCCCGCATCATCATGGCCGCGCATACGGCGGCCTTGGCCGAGGCCAATTCGCGCGACGTCCAGAGGATTCTGGAGTCGCCCGCCTATCAGCGACTGTTTGCCTTGCGGCTCCCCTCGCGCAGTCCTCGCGCGGGGCGATTCAAACGGACCGACGCGCACTTCGAGATTCCGCAACGGCGGGGCTATCTGCGGGCCGTCGGCGTGGGCGGCTCGATCACCGGATTCGGCTTCGATTTCGGGATCGTGGACGACCCCATCAAATCGGCGGAGGAGGCGGAAAGCGAAGTCTATCGGGAACGGGTTTGGGAATGGTTCACGCGGGATTTCTGGACCCGCCGCGCCAAAGGGGCGCGGGTGCTGGTGACCATGACCCGCTGGCATATCGACGACCTGGTGGGGCGAATTCTCAAGCTCGAAGGCCGGGGATTAGGGCGTTGGCGGACGATCGTCCTGCCGGCGCTGGCGGCGGACCGCCCGGCCGATTACGATCGCCGGCGGCCCGGAGATGCGCTTTGGCCGGAGTTTCTGCCCGGGGAGGAATTGGAACAGATACGGGCGGCCGACCCGCGGGGATTCGCCGCGCTGTACCAACAATCGCCGTTGGAGGCCGGGGGGACGGAGTGGCCCGCCGAGTATTTCGGGGATTGGCTTTGGGTGCCGGATGAGGAGTGGCCGGATCGCAAGGATTTCTCGGCCCTGGTCATGGCGGTGGACCCGTCGCGGGGGCGGGAGGATTCGGCGGGCGACTACGCGGCGATCGTCTGGGCGGGGCTGCACAAGAAGAGCGGATTGCTCTACATCGACGCGGATATGGCCGTGCGGCCGCCGACGGATACGTTGGATCGGGCGCTGGACCTTTTCGAGACGTTACGGCCGGATTTCGTGGCGGTGGAAGTCAATCAGTTTCAACTGCTCTTCGCGATGGAATTGGAACGCCGGGGCAAGGCCGGTTTCGACGTGCGACTGCCGATCGTCCACATCGGCAACTATCTGCCGAAAAAGCTCCGCATCCGCCGGCTGGGGCCGTGGCTGGCGGCCAAGGAATTGCGGTTCGCGGCGTCCGCGGGCGCCCGGTTGGTGGTCGATCAACTCAAGGGATTCCCGGAGGTCCGACACGACGACGGGCCGGACGCCTTGGAAATGGCCGTCCGCGTCCTGACCGAGCAAGCGCCCCGCCGGGTGGAATCGCTGCAATACCGGCCGGGCGGGCGGTCGAGCGTCCCGTTTGACTGGCGATGAGGGTTTATCCGGCTTGCCACGATGCCGCGCTTTTCAGCGCGCTCCGGGGAAGATGGGCAAACGCCGGGTGGCCGTAATCCGCCGCCCGTTCGGTTAGACTGGGGGCATGAGCCGGTTTTCTCCGTTATTCCAGCGTGCGCACCGGGAGGCCCGGTCGGCGGCGAAACGGTTGTTCGCGGAATCTCCCGTCGGCGCGGTCGTGGAGGCGGGACGCTCCCGCCGACCTCCGCGGCCGTCGGACGCGGATAGGGTTCTCAACGCGCTGAGGGCCTGGGGGCCGCGGCCGGAGGCGTTGCGGTCGCTGATGGGACTGCGATTCGGTACGCTGGCATGGACGATCGAGCGGTACGCCCGCCGCAGCGACGACGCCGGCGAATTGGTCCGGGAGTGGCTGACGTCGTTGGGGGCGCCGGGGAAATTTCTGCTGGGCATGTTCGGCGCCCCGCGCCTAGCCGCCGAGCCGGGCAAGGAGGCGCGGCTGCTGCAAGGGGCGATCAACTTCTTGCGGTCGTACGGGTATGAGGTCTTACCGCAACCGGATCAAGTCCGTCCGGGTTCGCCCCTCTACGCCCGGTCCCGCGCGGCCGCCTGGTCGTGGCTGGAACGCACCGGTGAGACGATGGCCGCCTATCTGGGCGGGCCGCCGGAAATCAAGGAGGACGATCTTTTCCAAGAGGTCTTTCGGCCGCCGCGGCCCGGGGCGGAGGCCGGGGAGGCGGATTTGTCCGCCTTCCACGGGATGCCGGGGCTGCCGGCGAACCATCCCATCAATACCGGCCGGTTCACGGAGGTGGCGTCGGAAAACGTCCACAGCGTGGCCTACGACGCCTCGGAAGCGACGCTCTACGTCCGTTTCTGGGCCAAGAAATGGAACAAGGAGTTGGGGGAATTCGTGCGGCAGGGGCCGGGGCCGATCTACGCCTACAGTTACGTCCCCGCGCCGATGTTTCTGGACCTCTTGTCCGCGCGATCGAAAGGCGGCTGGATATGGGACAACCTGCGGATTCGGGGCACGGTCTCCGGTCACCGCTTCGATTATCGCCTCGTGGCCATTGCGGGCGGCTACGTTCCCCGCAAGGCGACGTTCGGACCGTTGAAGGCCGGGGACTACGCGGGCGAGTACGGCGAACAATTCGTTCCGCGGGTGGTGCAGACGCCGCGGGGGAAGTGGATTCGTTCCGTCAAGCCCCATGAAGTCGTTCGTACGTTTCGACCGACCGGGCCGATTCCTCCGCGGATGGAAGGTCTGTTCGGCGTCTGATCGGGGTCTTTCCGATGGCCGATGAAATCGTGTTTCTGAGCAAGAATCGCCTGGAGCGTCGCCCCGTGGGGGACGATGGGGAGGGGCCGTCCAGTCGGCTCCCGCCCAACCTGGGACAACCCGCCGTGCCGCACGTCGTGACGTTCGGCGGGGTGATGACCGGGGCCGGTCGGTCCTATGTTCCAAGCGACGAGGCGCTACAGCATTCCTGGGCCAATGCCCAGCACATGCGGCAGGACGCCGCACTCATGGAGCCGCTGGAGGTCCGCAAGCGGGCCGTGGCGCTGTTGGGATGGCACTTAGAGGCCGACGACCCGGACGACCCGGAACAGGCGCGATTGGCCGATGAAGTGACGTGGATTCTCAAGCGGATTCCGCGCTTCACCCAATTCCGGGAGGTCCTGCTGGAGGCCCTGTTCTTCGGCCGCTACGCCGTGATGAATACGGCGCGGTTCGCGGCGCGGCAGGGGAAACGATTGGTCGCCGTCGTGAACTGGCGGCCGCTGCACGGGGATAAACTGGTCTGGCGGTGGGACGACGGCAAGGGCGATTTCGACCCGGATTGCGTGGGAATTCGCATCGGCGCTTCCACCGGGGCGTCGCCCCTGATCGCGCGGTGGCGGGCCTGGGCGCAGGCCAACGGGGGCGTCATCCTGCCGACGCATCTGGGGCCGGCGTATTTTCCGCCGCCGCACCTGCGGGAATTGATGGTCATCCACCGCCACATGGTGGAGGACGGCGATTGGCATTCCCCGGAGAACGCGGCGCGGATTTTCGGCGTCGGGATTCGATCGCGGATTTACTGGACGTGGTATCAAAAGCAGGAGGCGTTGGCCTGGCTCATGGAGTATCTCGAACGCTCGGCGTTCGGGCTGGAACTTTGGTATTATCCGGCCGGATCGGACCGGGCGCGGGAGGATACCATCAACGCCGCCAAGGAGCGGATCGGGAACGCCCGCAACATCTTGGTGATTCCCCGCCCGGCCGGGCCGGAGGGACAAATGTTCGGCGTCGAGGTGATCGAGCGGAATATGGCCGGGGCGTCGGCCTTGAAAGACATCATCACCGACTATTTCGGGCACCAAATCAAGCGCTACATTTTGGGGCAGACCTTGACTACGGAAGCCCATGCCACGGGGCTGGGTTCCAACCTGGCGTCGATTCACCTGGACACGTTTTTGCAGATCGTGAAGTACGACGCGCAGAATCTGGCCGAGACGTTGACGACCGAGCTGGTGGCCCGCATCGTGCGGTGGAATTACCCCTGGATCGAGGATAATCCGCTGCGATTGGTGATCGAGACGGAGAAGCCCGATACCGTCGATCGGCTTCAGGCCATGCAAGCCGCCTATCAAATGGGCCTATCCATCCGTGCGCGGGACGTGCGGGAGCTGCTGGCTCTGGCCGAGCCGACGGAAACCGACGAAGTGTTATCCCTTGACCGCGGGCAGGGAGGAATCGACAGCGGGCAAGACGACGGCGACACGGAGGGGCAGGACCTGAGCGGGGCTGGGGAGGTCCCTGCGGACCCTTTCTCCGGCTTGATCGGTCCCCCGACGCCGTCCCATCCCCGCGCGGCGACCGAGCCGAGCGTTATGCCCGCAAGAAGCCGGAGGGAATGACGCGGGTTTACAGGGGGAATCTCCACATCCTTCTCAAAGGCCGTTGGCACCGCGTCCAAGAACCGACCGTCGATCCGGAACAATGGCAACAGCGGTTTGCGTTGTCCGATCCTCTCTCCGATCATCCCTTGCGGGAGAGACTCGCTCACGTCTGGCAACGAGTCACGGAGGGATTGGGGATCGGTCCGCAGCGGCGGAGGCGCGAAGCCCGACGCCGGCGGAACCGTCAAGCCGCGGAAACGGCCGTCCGGCACCTATGGGGAAGGTTCGGTCAAGAGGCCAAGCGGCGTTTGGCGCAATCCCGCGCCGCGATGCTGATCTGTGCCGATCAAGGCGAAGTCGCCCTGTGGGAACGGCATCTCAAGGCCGCGTTTCCCGCCGCGGAGAAGCTGTCCGGAACCGTCGGGTTTGTGTATTGGATCACGGGGCCCGCCGGAGATCGCACGGCCCTGGTGGTATGGAACGGGGGCGTTCCCTCGGCCCCGGAGCACTACATCCACGCCCATGAGATCGCTCACGTTGTGGACGGCGACCCGCAAAAGGAAAGGCTAAGTCTTGCCCGCCCCTGGTTGAATCTGTGGAATCGCGAGAAGCACCGACTGGCCGGGAAGTTTCTCGATCCCTACCGGCAAGAGCGATTGCTCAAGAAGCCGAGCGAGGGCTTCGCTACCCTGTTGGCGACCGCCTGGATCGAGCCTCGTCATCTTCAGGGGTATGCCGTTCTGGATTACTTTCGCGAGCACGAGCTGCTTCTTCCTTAGCCATCCTGGCTAGAAATTCGCGTCGCTGCTTCTCGATAATCTCGCGTGTGTCGGGACGCCCGCCCCTCTTGGCCCAGTACTCCTCACTGAGGGCCTCGTATTGTGAATAGGTGATGCGGTCCTCCATCGGCACGTAATCAGAGTAGTCCTCATCGGGTAGTGGGAGACAGACCCCGTCGTCGTAGTCGATTTGCGGACAATACCACCATAAGACGTCGACCTTTTCATTGTCGATTTCATCGTCGTCCACCACGACGTACCAACGGCCTCCCCAGTACCGCCAAGGCCGCCGCCAGCGTCGCCAGCGGAAATGGTACCAGGCCAATGCCAAGCGATGAAGGAGCCGCCCTAACCATCCGCGCCGAGACGAGTCGCCCATAAGCCTCCCTCCGCGCTCGTGGCCGTATTCCGCAAATCCGCCCGCTTATATTGTGGGCATGAGCACGGCGGCCGACAAGCAGAAAACCGCTCCCGGGCGATTCCCGGCGGACGAATTCCGCACGATTCCGCGCGTGGTGGTCTTCGCGGAACACCGGACCAAGCTCCGTGACGGAACGCCGGTCACCTACGACCGCGACGCATTGGAGCGGATCGCCGCCAACTGCAACCGCCGCATCGAGGAGACGGGGAATTACGCCGGGGTGTGCCTCGGCCACACCGACAAGGACGACGGCGACAAGCCGCTGATCGGGTTTGCCGGGCCGTTTCGCGTGGAGGATCGAGACGGGAAGGCCGTGCTGACGGCCGACCTGCATATCTTCAAGGAGGATTTCGACAAGCTCCGCCGCTATCCGCGTCCCAGTCCCGAAGTATGGATTCCCACGGACGGATTCGACCCGGATCGGATTTTCCTCGATCCGATCGCGCTCTTGGGCGCGGAGACGCCGCGGCTCGATCTAGGCATGACCTTCCTCTATCGCGCCCGCGACGGGACGATGCAATGCGAGAAGTACGCCGCCCACCCGTCGGCCGGGAGCGTGGCGATTCCGCTGTTGGGGGCCGAACAAAAGGGAGAACGCTATCAAATGGCTGCCAATCTAACCCCGGAAGACATCCAAGCGATTTTGAAGGCGATCGAGGCCACCGACTGGTTCGCGTGGCTCCGCCAGCAAATGGCCGCAAGCCGCAAGCCCGACGGCGACGCGGGCGGGGCGGACGCGCCGCCCAAGGACGACCCGGCGTCGAAAGACCGATACGCCAAGGACGACGATGACGACGACGACGCGCCGCCGCCGGATGACGGCGGGGCGAAGGCCGATCAGGGAGCCGCGGGCGCCCCTCCCCCGCCCCCGCAAGATCGCCCGAAGCGGATCGAGGAATACAAATGCACGACGCACTATGCCCGCCGAGAGGCGGTCATGGAGGCGCAAAAGGAACTCTACCAACTCCGCCGGGAATTGGAAAAGGAGCGGGCGCTGCGCGTCAACTCCGAACGCCGGCGGGTGCTGGAATCGTTGGCCCGCCGCTACGTGGTGGACGTGGACGACGAACTCGCCATGTGCGCCTACGGCAAACTGGACGACGCGGCGTTCGACAAGCACGTGGCGCGGATTGAAAAGTACTATCGCCTGCTGCCGGTCGATCAGACGATGCCCGTGTGGGGCGAGGCCTACGCCCTGTCCGGCGACATGACGCGCGAAACCTATCAGCGCAAACAGGACGAGGAGCTGTCGCGCAAGGCCGTCGAGTACGCCCGCCGCTGCGCGAATCGCGGAAAGTCCGTCAGCTACGACGAGGCCCTCGAAGTGGTCAAGAGCGGAAAAGCCCGATAAGGAGGCGACCTAGATGAGCGCGACCGAATTGCAACTCACCGCGCGGGGCAACATCCTGCCGTTCCGACTGGTCCGGATCGACGCCGCCAGCGAAAACGGCTGTCTCCAAGCCGGGGACAATACCGACGTCATCGGCGTGGCGCAGTCGGGAACGAACAATCCCGAAATCTCCGGCATGGTGACGGCCCAATACGCCGCCCAAACGGGCCAACCCGTGCGGGTCCAGGGACCCGGTTCGATCGCCATGCTGGAACTGGGCGGAACGGTCACCGCCGGCCAGTATCTGAAAAGCGATTCCCAAGGGCGCGGCGTCGCCGTCGCGTCCACGGGAACGGTGATCCAGAACTACGGAGCCGTGGCGCTCCAAGGCGGGACGTCCGGTTCCATCATCCGCGCCATGGTGGTGGTCGGGAAGGTCCGACCCGCCCTCACGTGATTCATTCGACAAGGAGTAGGGAATGCCTGCCGTTCACCCCGCACCCGCCAGCGTGATCGTCCCGAATCTGGAGGCGACCAATCGCCTGATTGTGGATTTCGCGCGGAACATCGCCGATTTCCCGGTCCTCAAGTACACCCAACTGATGCCGGTAAGGAAGATGATCGGCCTTTGGTTGGAGATGACCGTCGAGGAGGCCGGGCGGATTCTCAATACCGACCTCTCGGATTTTGCTTGGCCGGACGGACAGGACGCGCCGATCGGGCTGGACGAAACCGAGTCCTTCCAATTCAAGACCTTCCGCGCCGAACGCAAGCTCTTCAAGGCCGCGATCGGCGATCTTACCCGCGACAACGCGGAATGGGACGTCATCAACGGGCACGCGAGTATCAAGGCCCGGCAGGCCATGACCGCCCGGACGCAAATCGCGGCCAATCGCTTGTTCGACGCGGGGGCCTATCCCACCGGCCACGTGATCGACGTCAACGCCGCCTTCGGCGCGAAGTGGACGGGGGCCACCACGGCGAATCTCGTCATCCGCAAGTCGCTCAACGCGGCCGTGCAGAAAATCCTCGACGATACCCTCGGGGCGGTGTCGGCCAAGGACCTCATGCTGGTGATGAGCGACAACGTGGCCAAGGCGGTTGCCGAGTCGGCGGAATTCGCGGACTACCTCAAGGGAAGCCCCGACGCCCTCGGCGCGCTGCGCTACCAATTCAAGGACGAGGACGCCCTGCCCAGGAGTTTCGGCTTGCCGCGGAGGCTGTACGGGCTGGAGGTGGTGGTGGACGACACCCGCAAGGTGACGACGAAAAAGGGCGCTACGAAGGCGATTTCGCCCGTCCTGCCTTCCAATCAGGCCGTGATCGTGGCGCGCCCGGGCGCCTTGGAAGTGCCGTATTCGCCGGTATCCTTCTCCACCTGCACGTTCTACGCCTTCCAGGAAATGAACGTCGAAACGATCCACGACAACGCCAACAAGCGGACCCTGGTCCGCATCATCGAGAATTACGATTGCGTGCTGACCGCTCCGGCCGCCGGGGTGGTTCTGACCAATCTGGTATGACGCGATGGCCTACGCCGATCCGCAAGACTTAATCACCCGCTTCGATCGGAATATGATCGGCGACCTTGCCGGGGACGAGGCGACGCCCGCCGATCCTTTGGTCAGTCCGCGGGTGGCCCGGGCGCTGGACGGGGCCAGCGGCGAAGTCAACGCGGCGGCCCGCATGGGCGGGCGCTATTCGGCGGAGGAATTGGCCGCATTGGCGGGCGACGATCGGGAATTTCTCAAGGACCTGACCTGCCAATTGGCCCTTTTGCGACTGGTCGGAACCCGCATCCAAACCATCGGAGAGATCGCCCACAAGGCGCTGCGGGAGTCCGCCGACAAGCTGCTGGACGACCTGCGGGCCGGGCGGCTGGTGTTCGGAACGCCGGCCGCCGAACGGGCGCAGACGCCGGGCGTCGGCGGTCCGACGGCGATCGAGTATCAACGCTTGAATCTGCTTCCCGACCGCGTGCGGAACTATTATCCCAGTCGCGGAAGCCGCCTGCCCCTAGGACGCTGAAAGCATGGCCGCGAATATTTTCATTCCGGGATTGATCGGGGTCAGCATCAAGGCCCCGGGCGACACCGTTTTCGCGCTGCTCGGTTTCTGCCGCGACGGCGTGCAAATCCGGGAAAACGTCCGCCTCCGCCCGATCCACGGCGACGAGGGGGGCGGGCCGGACGGCATCCCCGTGGATTTCTCGTATCTGGGGGAGTATCACGACGTCCGCCTGGAACTGTACAAGTACGACGGCGACGTCTTGAGCAAGGTTTCCAATCGCCTCTCCACGACCGCGGATAAGGTCCGCACCAAGGTCTACGAACCGGGCTGGCTGGTCCGCTCCGCCGGGGACTATTTCCTGCTCAAACTGGAAACCCATTTCAAGTATTTGCCCAATCCGCCCCAACCCCAATTCTCGCGGACCTACACGACCGCGATTCCGACCAGTCCGATCGATTATCCGCTCGGTCCCAAGGAGATGATTGCGGTTCTGGAGTTTACCTGCCTGCCCGACGCCTCGGGGGTGGTGTTCTCGACATGAACTGGCTGCGCTACCTCTTCGCTTCCAGGTTCCGCCGGGCCGGTCTCTTCCGCTATTGGGACGGGCGCCGCACCCGCTACGCCGACGGCTATCGGCTCTGGCGGGCCTACGTGGCCGACCCGTTCTTCTCCGATCAAGAGACGCTGGAGAACTTGGCCGCTCTGGGAACGCGACGGTATGACGCCGACGACGGGCAGGCCCAACGGGATATGGCCCTGCTCGATCGGTTCTTCGAGGAATTGGCCAAGGTCTTTTCCGTCCGGCGATTCGATCCCGATACCGGCCGCGGGCTGACGGACACCGAACTGGCGGCCCTCTTTTGCCGGTTCGAGCAATGGATCATGCAAAAAAAAACGCCGGACGCCCTCTTGCCGATCTGGTGGCCGACTGCGGGGAAGGAATCCTCGCCGTCTGCGACCCCTCCCCCGACGAGCGAATCGGCATCCTCTTCCACGCTGAGCGCATCACCGTAAGAAAACTCGGCCGAGCGGCCTTGGCGGTCGCCATCGGCCTTTCCGGGGACGTGCCCCGGGAGGTGTTTCTCGCCCTGGCCGACGATGAAACGCAAGGCGAGCGCGAATTTCGACTGTACCAATCCCGCAAACGATGGGCGACGAGCGATGCCGCTGGAACACCTTGAAAGCCTCTTCGATCAGATCGGCGAAACGGCCCAACGGCTGGCCGAGCTGCGTGCGTCCGCCGGCGGCGGCGTCGCCGTGGGCGGCCGGGTCGTCGATTCGGAAACCGTCCGATCGGTAGCCGACCTTCGCTCCTCCATGCGCGCCGCTCCCGTCGCCAAGGCGGTTGCCTCCGCCGGGGACGCGGCCCTGCAGGCCGATCGTCTGGCCGAAGCGGTGGCCCGGGCGATCGCGGCCCAATTCAAAGATGCCCAGCGTCCGTCCGCCGAGGCGTCCCGACCGAAGCCCGAAAAATCGGGCGTCTTGCATTCCCTCAATCCGCTGACGTGGATGGACGCCGGGCTGAAACTGGCGGACTACGTGGAAAAGCAAGATCGGGCCGGTAAGGCGGTGGATGCCTTCACCCGGGCGTTGGCGATCGCGTCGCGCTTCATCTTCGGTTTCACGACGGGGCAGGTACTCACCGCCTCCGGCCGCCGACTGCCTTGGCGGCGGGCCTTGGCGATCGCCCTGCGGGGAAAGCGGGGAATGCGACCGCTACGACGGCTGCTCACGATGCCCGACCGGGTCGTGCGCCCCATGCTCCGCAACCTCGCCAAGTCCGGGGTCTTGGGGCGTCGCGTGTTGCGCCCGTCGGGCGGGGGTGCGAGTGCCCTGACCCGGGCCTTCGGCGGGACGGCGGCCGCCGGTGCCGGGGCGGCGGGACGAGTCGGACTAGCCGGAGCCGCGGGGGCGGGAGGGGCCGGAGCCGCCGGAGCGGCGGGAGCCGCGGGGGCGGGAGGGGGCGGAGCCGCCGCGGCCGCCGGGATCGGGGCGTTGGGGGCCGCGGGGCCGGTGGGAATCGCGATCGGCGCGATCCTGGCCTTTATCGCCGCCATCGTGGCCGCGGTCGCCGCCATGCGCGGATTCACCGTCCGGGTCAAGGAATCGACCGAATCGTTGCTCCGCTCCCGATTCGAGAAGTACGGCCGTTTCAACCCCACGATCGCCTACTCCGAGGCACAACTGGAAGCCTATGAGATCGGATCGGCGATACGTTACGGGCGGGCGACGGCCGCCACGACGGCGACACTCACCCAGGCTTATATCCAACTGCGGCAGGAAATGGGGCCGATCAACCGGGCGGTGCTGAACATTCAAAACATCCTCGCTACGATGCTGGTCCACGTGGCGCGGATCTTCAACCTTCTACTCCGCCTCAGTCCGACCCTGCAACTGCTGGAACTGATCGCCAAGCGGCTCGAACCGGATCCCCCCGACCTCAACATCCCCGCGGAAACCTTGCTCCGCGGATTGGAGGGATTGCAAGGGGCGCGTCCGCGCAATCCGCCGCCGCAAGGAGGATTCCCGCCGTGGCAATAACGTACTTGGGTTACGACGGCATTTTCATCAGGAACGTCCAAATCCTGCGCTTCCAGCAGCAAGTGGAGTACGACTCCACGGGCACCGATCAACTCTTCGTCCGCAACTACTTGGCGGTGCGCGGCTTCGTCTTTCTCGGGGAGGAACGGGACCCTTCGCGACCGAACGTCATCCCCGCGAAAGAGGCCCCCACGCTGCGGGAGATGACGCCCAGGGAACTGGTCGCCTACTTGTCCGCGCCCCGCCGATACCTACGTGTTTTTATGCGCGACGGGAACCGCGATTCCGATTGGATTGAGGTCGCACCCGCCACGGAGACGGATGAACGCGCAACGACCCTTCGCGACGTGGACGGCGGGCCGAAACCGCGGTCCGTGAACATCCTCAACGCGGCCCGCTGGGGATATGAAATCGAATTCGAGATCGAATTCGCCGTCCAGCATCGCACCAATCCGAGCGAGCTGTACGACCCGGACGGCAAGGCCGACTTCGCCCTCAGCAATCGGTGGTCCGTCTCCGAGGCGATGGATGATAATTTCTTCATGCAGCGAACGTACCAAGGGACCATCCGACTGTCCCAAGCCATACCGAAATACCAATTCCTGGCCCGCTGGCTGGCCTTTCCCCAACTCGAACCGGGATTCAAGCGCGAATCGTGCGAATATTCCGTCGCCCCCGACGGCTTGACCGTCCAGTACCGCATCATCGATCGCCAAGAGGCCCACGCCCCGCCTTGGCCCTGTACGCGGATGGAGGTTTCGCATTCCGAATCGCTGGCCAAATACGGCTATTACGTCCAATCGTCCTGCTCCGTGCGCTTGTGGGGACCGCCGGGGGTCCCGAAATCGATGCTCTTGGCCCGGCTGGCCCAAATCCTCCGCGCCCGCGTCCTCTGGGACGGCGAATTGGGCAAATCGTCCTTCCTGGAAAGCCTGCGGATTGTCGATGAGATCGGCGCCGAGAATTCCGTTTATGGGGAGATGACCGTCAATCGGTACCCGGCGGCATCGGTTACACCCGACGCCGCCGGCGACGGGGCCGTGGCCGATCCCCAATCCGCCGAAACGCTGGGGCAATGGAAAGCGGGCGACGGGCGGACGTTCGCGGACGGCGCCCTCGACGGGGCGGGCCGCGCGCTGATGGGCGGCAAGCCGGAGGGCAATCCCGGCAACGCCGCCGGCCCGCCCCTCCCCAACGATTGGTTCCAGAAACTGACGCGGAACGTGCTGGGGCAGGATTTGCAATTGCCGCCCCTGACCGGCGCGCAGGGCTGGAATCCGCTGGGGCCGCAGATCGTCCGCACCTACGGCGAAGAACACGCCGACTACTGGCGCCATATCCGCCCCGAGCCGTCCGGCTACACCGTCTGGGCGACGCCCCGCGAACCCGCCTTGGCCCTCTTCTTCGCCTGCTACTATCAAGTCCCGGAACACCCGCCGCATCATTTTCACCCCGGAGAAGCTCCCCCGGTGTGGCCTCCGGGCGACCGGCAATCCGAACAACAAGCCTCCTCCCCTCCCGCCGCCCCGCGGGCCGTGGTTTCCCTCAATCCCGATTCCCCCGATTTGAGTTCCACCGCCCACGCGGCCGCGCTCTACACCCATGCCACCCTGCAAAACGACTATGACATCGACCGCAACCGCGTCGTGCTGGCGCGGTCGATTACGGGCAGCGACGGCGACCCGATGGCCGAGGACGACGGGGAGGCGGACGTCGAAATCGTGACCTGCGCCCGCCCCGTGCAAATCCGCCGGGTGGTCTACGAGGCGGAGCGGATCGGCCGCTGGCCGGAAATCCCCTGGCCCGCCGACTACGATTTACCGGGCAAGGCACAAGCCAAACTGCTCCGCTGCCGGATTCAACCCCTGGCCCCGACCCTGGCCCCGGACGGCGTCCACCTGGTCTACCGCGTCCACGCCCAATATGAATGGGCCATCACCCGCGCCCTGACGGGGGCGACCTTGGACGTGGCCGGCCTGCCCACGGTCCGGTCCGACGCCGTGCAACCCTTCCTGCTGTCGGGGGTCGCGTCGGCCGCGCTGCTCGTCGATCACGGCCGCAAGACGAATCTCGATCACGGCAGCAAGCACCTTTGACGAGGGGGGATTGCGATGATTGTCATGCGGAACGCCGGCCGCACCGGCCTATTCGACATCTTGGGGCGCTTGTGGTATCTGGCCGATCAAGATAAAACCGCGTATGCAACGCGTGCCGCCGTGACGGCCGAGATCGCCGCCGCCCTGGCCGCCAACGTCACCTTGCCGAGCGGCGCCGAGCAAGCCGCCTTCCGCTACCAAGCGGAATCCCTCTTGGCCGCCGAATCGGGACTGACGCGAATCGCGCTGCAACTGACGCGCGAGCTGGTCAGGAAGGCCGCCGCGGCCGATACCGGCCGACCGCTCTCCGAAGTGGAATCGGCCAAGCTCGTGGTCGCCCAAATGACGGCCGCGGGCTACTACGTCACGGCCCCCACGGTCAACGTGGCGACCGCCGCCGCGGGCGGCAACGTCGGGGACGCGCAACTGCTGGCCGCGGCGCTGGCCCCCGACGGCCGCCCCGGCCCCCTGTGGATCGCCGAAACCGGGGAAGTCGCTTACACCTCCGCCGCGGCCGCCAAGAGCAAGGCAAGCCTCCCGCTCGATTCCGCGGCCTGGCCCGGCGGTACGGGCTATCAGAGCGAAGGCGTCTACCTCGTCGACCTGGACTATAATCTGCTGGCCAACGGCCCCTTGGCCGTGGAATCGGGCCGGATTACGGGTTGGATCGCCCGCGGCGCCCAATGGAGCGAGATTTTGCCCCCGCAGGATACCATCACGTTCTCCGCGACGCCGACGGGCGGGAGTTTCCGGCTGTCCTTCCTCACGCGCGGCGGCGTCACGCGATACACCGGCGACATTCCCCACAACGCCGTCGCCAACGACGTGGCCGCGGCCGTGGCCGCCCTCGACGCCGAAACGGCGACGGTCCGCGTTTCCGCCCTCTCCCCCGGCGGTCCGGGGTTCGTTCTCGACTGGCCCCGCGGGCGCTACGACCTCCCGACATTCGGCATCGAATCCGATCTGACCGGGGCCGCGGCCTCGATCACCCGCACCCGGACCGGAACGACGGGCGGATACGCCGGAACGGCGATTCGCTTCAACGGCGACGGCGTCGAACTGACCGGCCTCTATCAGCGATTCCGCGCCGCGGGAGACGGGACGGCCGTCCTCGTCGCCCGCATCTTCCACAACGGGGCGACCGGCGGCACCCTCCAAATCGGCCTCGTCGACGGCGCCACATCGGCGGCAACCCCCGTCCTGCGCGCGAGCGGCGACGCCAACGCCGCAAGTTTCACCCTCTCCGCCTTGGCCGCCGATCAATTTCACGTGCTGACGTGTCCGCTGGCTTGGAAAGAGGCGATCGACGGCTACGTGACGCTGCGCTTGACCTCGCCCTTGACCAACGGCAAGGTCCTGGTCCTCAATCGCCCGCAACTCGTGGCGTTCTCCGGTCAAACCCTGACCCGCCCCGGCCTGCTGCTCTTGGCCAACCGCTTCGGCCCCGAATCCGGCGACGCCTGGACGTGGACCACGACGAACAATTACGCCGGAAAGGTCGGCGGATTCTGGCTCCGCGCCTTCGGCGAACCGACCGCCGCGTTGCCGCGGAGCGGCGCGACGCTGATCGGAGACGACATCCTAGCCCCGTGAGCGCCCCATGACCGGCATCTCCAACATCTCCAAACCCGTAAAACCGGATGCCCTGCTGCTGCGGCTGGCCGCCGAGGTCGCGACGGCGACGGGCCTGGCGCCCGATCGCGTCTTCGTCACCCCCGCCGCCGAATTGATCGGCAAGCTGCCCCCGGCCGGGCAATTCGCGTCGGTCGTCCCCGTTCGCGTCACGTTCCCGGGATTGCCCCAACACGATGAAATCCTGCTCGCCGACCTGCACTTCACCGTCTGCCTCTACAGCCGCGTGGCGATGGACCGGACGTTCGACGCGACCGCGCTGTTGACCGACCCCAACCGCGGATTGCTGCCGATCGCCGATAAGGTCTTCCTGGGTTTGTCCGGAAACCGCCTCGTCGATCCCGACGACCCCCAAGGGCAATGGGTCCGCAATCCGGTCCAATGCGTCGGTATCGAGCCGACGCGCTGGGGCGAAGGCGCGAACCTCGTCTTGGCCTACGTGGAACTGCATTACGTCGCCCCCTTCGTCTACGACACGACCCGCCCATGATGCTTCGCCTGTGGCTCGAAATCGACGGCGATCAAATCCCGATCCTCTTGGCCCGCCGGGATCAAAAGCAAGCCGCCAAGCTCTTCCCCCGGCACGTCTTGGCCGCCCTGGCCGCCGACCATGCCTCCCCGGCCTGGAAGGATACCCTTTTCAATCGGCCCCGCTCGGGCATGGCCGTCATCGAATCGCTCATCCCCGACGTGCAGAACCTTCCCACCGACCAATTCGCCGACGCGGTCCGCACGGCCTACGGGCAAATCGGCCCCAACGTGGCCCGCTCCGTCTGCCAATGGCGGGATTGGAGCTATCCGGCGGAATTGCTGGGGATCAACACGCTCTGGCTGCCCATCGGCACGGCCCGATACCCGCAAGGTCTGTTTCTCGTCGCCGCGTCCGACCTCGACCGGATCGGCGCCGATCGCTTGCATCGCGTCACGCTCCAGGTCCGCGTCGGCGGGGCCCGCCCGTCGGCGTCCGATTGGTCCCTCAGCTTGCCCTGTTTCGTCGCCCGGCAGGCCCGCCAAGGCCGCCTGGCCGTCCTCTCCCTGGTCGGCGCGGCGCGGGAGTTGCAATCCCGCTGGATCGTCGGGCCGCTGGCCGACTGGTCCGCCGCCGTGCGGAAATTCCGCGAAGCCGGTCTGACGATCGATTTCGCGCCCCGCTGGCAAGGGCCGCTGTCGCCCGACGCCACCCGCGGATTGTGGAACGCGGCCTTGGCCGTCGAGGCGATCTGTCTCAATCACGGCGTCATGCCGATCTGTTTCGACGGGCGATCGATCGTCGGTGAACCGTGGGAATCGCTCCCCCGCCAATTCTTTTCCGGCAAGCCGTCCAACGTCTACGAGGACGTCGAGAATTACGTCGGCGGGGTCCGCGTCGCCTTTCCCGTGGGACGCCGCGGCCTCCCCTCCGTGGACGACCGTTGGTTCGTGGTGGCCGTCGATTCCCAATCCCGCCGCGGGCCGTTCTTCCCGGCCGTCGAGGCCATGTTCGCCGAGGGCGCGGAACGCCCCGCCAATCTGGCCGATTTGCAACGGCTGGCCGCGTGGCTGTGTCGGCTCATCGAATCGCTGCCCCGCGGGGGGGCCGGGCAGGTGATTCCGGCGCCGTCGTCCGAACCGACCGCCGCTCCGCCCCTCTTCGACTGGGTTTGGTTGTCCTTCGCCGCCAACGGCGTCGAACTGACCGTCCGGCCGATCACGCCCCACGTCCTGCCGATGGAATGGCTTCACGCCGGCGTTCCCGTCGAGGCCCCGACCACCTCCAGCACCACCACCACCACGACGCCGAATCCCTGTTCCGGGACATGCAGGTGGACCTGGTCCCCCGGCAGCAACGCCTGGGAAATCGTCTCCACGGACTGTCATCCGCCCGAGGGCTGCTATTGCGTCGGACCGCAAGAATGCCCCGGCCAAGGCGAAACCGTGACCCGATGCGGGCCGCAAGCCGTGGCCGCCTGCACGACGACATCGAGCACGTCCACGACATCGAGCACGTCCACGACGTCCACCACGGCGCCGCCCTGCACGGGTCAATGCTCATATCGATTTAACGCCAAGAGCGGCAAATGGGAGATCGTCGATTCCGGATGCTCCGACGGCTGCTACTGTAATCCGTCGGCGCTGGATTGCGACCACCCCGACGGAAGCCTCGTCGTCACGGATTGCGTCGCGGAAACGGGCCTCAGTTGGCCGGAATGCACGACGACCACCCCGGCCCCCTGCCTGGGCACGTGCAAATGGGTCTGGGACCCGCTCAACAAACGCTGGGTCAATTCCAAGAAGGAATGCAGCGACGCCATGCTGTGCGATTGCTCGCCCCCGGAGTTTTGCGGGCAATCCGCGGACGACTGCGCGTATACGACCTGCTCGATCAATCCCGTCCGCCCGGAACCGGAATGCGGGCAACCCAAACCGCCGACCACGACCACGACCACGGCCCCGCCGACCAGCACCACCACCACCCCGTACCCCATCTGCACGGGCGTCTGTCAATGGCATTGCGTGTACGGCTATTGGTATCTGGCTACCCCCGGCGTCTGCTCCGCCGGGTGTCACTGTACCGCGCCCGGGCGCTCCTGCACCGACGACTGCGACCGCGATCAAACACCGTGCGTCAGGGAGATCGAACCGCCCCCGCCTCCGCCTCCCGACCCGATTTGCGGCGGCGATTGCCACTGGCTCTACAACGCGCCGGAATATCCCATACCCGGCTTGCCCCTGGGTTGGAACCACATGGACCAAGAATGGCCCTGCACGGCAACGCCCGATCGCTGCCGCTGCTATCAACCCGACAGTCCCGGCCAACCCTGCGAGTGGCGCTACACGCCTTGCGTCACCCCCGACCCGCTCCCGCCCCCGACCACCCCGGCCCCGGGATGCGGCGACGCCGCCTATTGCCTCTGGCGCTACGATCCGGCCCAACAAACCTGGAATCTGCACACGTCCTACTGCCTGCAAGACTGCCCCTGCTCGCAACCGGCCTCCCCGCCGGAGCTGGACGCCGAATGCCAATTGATACGAACTCCCTGCGGCGGCGGGCCGACCACGACCACGACCACGGCCGCGCCCACCACTACGACGACCACGGCCCCGCCCAGCAGCACGACCACGACCACGCCGCCGCCCCCGCCGCCCTGCACGGGACAATGCTCCTGGATGTGCAGCGGCGGAGTCTGGGGCCTGTTGGCCTCGACCTGCTCGGAAAATTGCCAAGGCTGCGCCCCGCCTCCGGCCCCCTGCGGAGACGGACAATTCACCAACACCGATTGCACCGCCGCGCCTACCACCACGCGCGACCCCACCCGCTGTTACGGCACCTGTTCGCTGATCTGCGTCTGCGCCAATCCGCCCGAATGCCACGACCACGTCTACGCCCCCGCCACGGGCTGCGACGGCCAAGACTGCATCTGTTGGTCGGATCGAGTCGGCGCGCCGTGCAATCCCTGGCTCAAGGCCCCGGTCCCGGCGGCGTGCATCAAGGCGACCACCACCACGACGGCCCCGCCGACGAGCACGACCACGACGGCCCCGCCGACCAGCACCACCACGACGGCCCCGCCGACCAGCACCACCACGACGGCCCCGCCGACCACCACCACGACCACGGCCCCACCGACAAGCACGACGACCACGGCCCCGCCGACCAGCACGACGACGACGACCCCGGGCGGTAGTACCAGCACGACGTCCGGCTTCCCCTGTTCCGGCTGCTCATGCACCTGGATATGGATGTCGGGCCAGTGGAATCTGATGTACGGCTGCGGATACTCGAACCCCAATTGCTCCAGTTGTTCCTGTAATCAACCCGGTTACTCCGGCGGTTACGACGGCCAGACGGCTTCCATGCCGTGCTACTAAGGCGTCGGGATGATTGACAATGCGGTGATCGATGATACGGTAAGAACTATGCGACTGACGATCGGCACGGCGGCCTACGACGATTTCGACGGCGTGTTCTTCACCCTGGAGTCTCTGCGGACCTTCCACGACCTCGCGCGGTACCAATGCGAGATTCTCGTCGTGGACAACCACCCCGCGGCCGAAACGGGCGACGACCTCCGCCACTACGTCGGCTCGATCGTCGAAGTCCCCGCGCGGTACATTCCCTATCCCGACCCGGTCGGCACGTCCGCCCCCCGCAATCAGGTCTTCAGCGCGGCACGGGGAGATGTGGTCCTGGTGATGGATTGCCACGTGATTATCGAGCGCGGCGGGATTCCGGCGCTCTTGGATTTCTTCGCCGAGCATCCGGAACCGGCGATCGTCTCCGGCCCGCTGCTGATGTATGACCGCAAACTCGCCCTCACCCACATGGCCCCCGTCTGGCGCGACGGGATGTGGGGCATCTGGCAGACCGACGAACGTTGGAAGACCCCCGAAGCCGAACCCTTTGAAATCCCGGCGATGGGGCTGGGGCTGTTCGCGTGTCAACGTCGCCATTGGCCCGGTTTTCACCCCTTGGCCCGCGGTTTCGGCGGCGAAGAGTGCTATATCCACGAAAAAATCAGGGCCTCCGGCGGCCGCGCTTGGTGCCTCCCCCGGCTCCGCTGGATTCATCGCTTTCACAACCAAACCCGATCCACGCGGTATCCGAATCTGTGGCGCGACCGCATTCGCAATTACATTCTGGAATTTCTCGATCTGGGGCGGGACCTGACGCCGATTCGCGACCATTTCGTAGCGGAAAAGGGGATCATCAGCGACGAGGAATTCGCCCGGATCGCATCCGAATGCCGAGAGGAAACCCGTCCCCCGACGTCCGCGCCGCCGTCGCCGGCGTTTCCCCCCGCCGGTCCGCCGGCGGCGACGATTGCCGATGCGTCATCGGTTCCGGCCCCCGCCCCGGCCGTCAAGCCCAAGGGCTGCGGCTGCGGTCAACGGCCGGTCCGTTTCCCGTCCCTCGACGATTGGATCAGATTCGAGCGCGAACAGTCGCAACTCGGCCCCGAGGCCCTGCAAGCCGTGACCGACGCCGCGCGGGATTGCTCCGTCGTGACGGACCTGTGGCCGACGCCGACCACGGCCGCCGCCGCGCTGGCGGCCCGTCCCCACCGCTACGTCGGCGTCGGCCCCGACCAACCCACGGCCTGGTGGCCGCAGGTCACGGCCGTGCGCGGGGAGACGATGCCGACCTATCTCTTGGCCGACCCCCGCGGCGTGACCGTGCCCAATACCGACTGTCTGATCGTCCGTAGCGCATCGAACGCGGACGACCTCTTGCAATTGCTGGCCGCCTATCGTCCGCGCCGCCGGGTGATCGTCTTCGGCACGACGCGGTTCGCCGAATTCGACGAGGGAGGGACGGGGCCGGGATTGCGCCCGGGCCTCCGCCGGTTCGTCCGCGAAAACGCCGGCTGGGTGGTAGTCCGATCATCCTCCGCCGGCGACGGATACGCCGTCCTGTCGGCCGACCCCGCGGACCGAAAGGCCCTCCCCGGCACCTGGCGCCAAGTCCACAATTTCGCCGCGGCCGTCGCCCGACACGTGGCCGGCGGGGCGCACCGCGTATCCCGCGAAACGCTGGAAGAACGGCTCAATATCTGCGCCCTCTGCGATCGGCGGACGGTGGACGCCGAAGGCCGGGACCGCTGCTCCGAGTGCGGTTGCCCCCTGCTGGGCGGCACGGCGGGGACCGGCGGCAAGGCGGAGTGGGCCAGTCAGGATTGTCCCTTGGGAAAATGGCCGGCGCCCGCTACGGCCGAGAATCGCGCCTTGGAGGAGATTCCCGCATGATTCGATTGGGTGTTGTCATGCCGGTATTCCGCCGACCGGCTACCGCCTGCAATGCGGTCGCCTGCTTCCTCTCGCAAATCCTCCCCGCCGACTGTACCGCAAGGCTCTTCGTCATCGACGACGGCGACACCTTCGTATCCATCAAGGCCGCCTCCACGCCCACGCACGGCGTCAGTCTGTGGCGGGCCGCGGAGCGCTTCCCCACGCTGCCCGCCAAATACAATCGCGCCGTCTCCGGCATCCTGGACGATTACCACCCCGACGCGATCGCCCTGTTCGACGACGACGACGTGTATCTGCCTTGGCATCTGGGCGTCCACCTGGAGACCCTCCGCCCGGCGATCGAGGGAAAACGCAAGGCCTGGTCCAAGCCGTCGCTGGTATTGAGCGACTATTCCGGAACCATCCGGCAGGAGGTCGGGGCGGGGCGATTCCACGGCTCGATCGCCTTCACGGCCGACGTCGCAAGCCGCTGGGACGAAACCGCGGGGCCGGACTTCGATCAACAATTCATGGCCGACCTGGGGAAGGAGTGCGGCCCCCCGGCCGACACCCTGGAAATCTGCCCCAATCCGTCGTATCTATTCCGCTGGCATACGGGGGCGTACCACGGCCAATGGTGGATGAGCGAGGGCGGCAACCGATGGTATGATCGGGCGGGGGAATACGTGCCCGAGGCCCCGCGGGCGGAATTGCAGGCGACATTCGACGACTTCACGGTCAGATTTTTACGGGAACGCGGCGGCAATGATTGCCGATTTTAATATCGTCGCGGTCTTGGCGGCTTATCATATCCATCGCCTGGAGCGGTCCGGCGCCGACCGTCGGCCGGAAATCTATTCCCGCTGGATCACGATCGGCGGAACGCCCGAGGGCGACAAGGAACACGCCCGCGGCACCCCCGTGCGGATCGACGACGAGGGACGCATCGAGGCCGGTCCCCCGACGCTGCGGGGCAAAAGCCTCAAGGAATTGCCCCCCCCGAAGAAGATCAAGAAGTCCGATTCTCTGCCCGGGCAGCGCTTTCTCTTCGACGAGAAGAAAAAGGAAGCGGCCTGGGATGAGCAACGGCAATTCGAGTTTCCGGAATCTCAGGAGCGGCACCCGCTCCCGCCGTCGGTCCGCGTTCTGGCCGACGGCCGCGCCGTGGGGCACGCGCTCATCACGATCGACGAACTTGACGCCGACCCCAAACGCTTCCAATACAAGACGGAAGGGGTGGACCCCAAGACCGGCGTCACCACCGAACTCAAGGAGGTCAAAGCGTACCGGCCGGAATTCGGGGGACAACTCTTGGTCTGGCGCGATCCGTCTACGGGAACGAATTACGTCATCAACGGTCACCACCGTTTCGAGCTGGCCCGCCGGAGCGGCTACAAAGGCCCCCTGGCCGTCTACTTCATCGACGCCCGCAACGATCAAGAGGCCCGCGCCGTCGGGGCCCTGGCCAATATCGCCGAAGGGCGGGGAACGGCCCTCGACGCGGCCAAATTCATGCGGGAATCGGGCTTGGGACCGGAGGACCTTTCGGAAAAGGGAATCAGCCTCAAGGGCAATATCGCTCGGCAAGCCGCGACGTTGCGACACCTCACGCCGCACCTATTCAATGAATTGGTACTGGGCAGGCTCAGCGAACAGCAAGCGCTGACCATCGGCACCCATCTCTGGGACGAGCCGGACCTACAGGAACAACTCTTCCAGCAAATGCAGAAACGGGGCCGATTCTCCGTCGAAGAACTGGACGAGGTGGCCCGGGAGATGAAATCCCTGGTCCGCGCCGAGAAGCAGCAAACCCTCTTCGGAGAGGAGGAAGCGAGGCGGTCGTTCGTCTGGGAGAAGGCCGCCGTCAAGGCCGCCTTGCGGCGCCGCATGGGCGAGCAACTCCGCGCCTTCAGCACCGTGACGCAAGATCGCAAAGCGGCGATCCTGCAAGAGGCCGGGAACGTCATCGCGCAAGAGGAGAACGAACGCCGCAAGCAAAAGCTGGCCGAAGCTCAGTGGCTCTTCGACATCGAGGCCAATCGGCGCGGAGAAATCGCCGACATGCTCAACGACTACGCGGAGCAAATCGCCGACAACCCGCGCCGCAAGCGCGAAATCATCGAAGACGCTTGGAACGCGATCAGCGAAAAATTGGGCCTCGGCGCGGCCCAAGAGCAAAAGCAGGATACGGCCCAACTGGCCCTGGCGTTCTGATGCTGCACATCGTCACGCCGGTTTCGCGTCCGTGGAATCTGGCCGCCCTCGACGAAAGCCTCCGCCGCGGAATCCGCCGCACGCCCTACGCATGGTGGGTCGTTTTCGACGTCGCGCGGACCACGATTCCCCCGCGCCCCATTTGGTGCGACGCGGCCTATTGGGGCCCCGGGGACGGCCGGACCGGGGCCGTCGGCTATCCCCAACGCAACTGGGCGCTGGACCGCATCGACGACGGTTGGGTGTATTTTCTGGACGACGATAATCTGATCCATCCCGATATGGAACGGGTCTGGGAAGAATCCTTGCAGGCCCACCCCGACGCCGATTGGTTCGTGTTTCGCCAAGTCCGCCGGGACGGGACGACGTACCTGCCGCCGCACTGCCCGCCGCGGGTTGGACGGATCGACGTGGGACAAGGTATCATGAAACGGGAGCGGATCGGGCGAATGCGATTCCCCGCCGACCGCTACGACGCCGACGGCGCGCTGTTCGAGCGCCTGGCCCTCGACCGCGGCCCGTGCTGCGTCGATCACGCCGCAGCCTACTACAACGCCTTGAGGTGAACCATGCCCGACGAACCCCGCAAACAGGACGCGCCCGCCGGAACCGAGGGATTCGGAGCGATCCCCCGCAGTCGGATGCTCGAATTGGTCGGGCACGTGGCGGAGATTCAACAATACCAGAAAGAGAACGACCTCGAAGACAAGGGCGACCCGCCGGACGAGGAAGAATCCGCACGCCGGCAATAGGCCGATCTCATTTCCTTCCCCTCCCAATTCCCGGCCCGCCCCATGCGCCGACCTCCGCGGTCGGCGTTTCCGTCTCAAAGGAGTTGACGCGAGCACCCGCGCCCCAACCACGGCATCGCCCCAAAAGTGGTATGGCGCCTTCTGGAATATTCTTCTAACATCACGGGCGTAGTCCTGTTGCAACGGAGACCTCGTGATGATTCGTCCTCCCGTCAAATGGCACGGTGGTAAACACTACTTGGCAAAGAAGATCGTGTCGTTGTTTCCCCGGCATCACTGCTATGTCGAACCGTTCGGCGGCGCCGCCTCCGTGCTGCTTAACAAACCCCCGGCCCCCGTCGAGATCTACAACGACATTGACGGTCGCCTTGTGCGACTCTTTCGCGTCTTGAGAGAACGACCTCTCGAGTTTCAGCAGGCGCTCACGTTGACCCCCTACAGTGAAGAGGAATTCCACTCTTGCCTCGCGCCGGTCGAGGATGAACTTGAGGCCGCCCGAAGGGACTATGTTCGTTGGCGGCAATCCTTGGGCGGCCGAGGGGATACCTTTTCCTACACGCTGCATCGCAGCCGTCGAGGCATGGCCGATGTGGTCAGCGGGTTCCTTTCGGCGATTGATGAACAACTCCCGCTGATCGTGGATCGCCTGCGACGCATACAAGTTCTGCACCGCGATGCGTTCGACGTGATCGAGCGGTGGGACTCCCCGGGTACCCTTTTTTACTGCGATCCCCCCTATCTTCCGAACGCGGTTGCGTCTCCCGGAGTGTATTCCTACAATCTCACGTACGAGGACCATCAGCGCCTTTTGGGCGTGCTTCGCGGTCGTGCCGGCAAGGTGGCGGTCAGCGGATACCCGTCCGAGCTTTACGAGAGAATGCTTGGCGACTGGAGGCGGGTGACGTTTGACCTCCCCAATCACGCTGCGGGCGGAGATACGAAGAAGCGTTGCTGTGAGGTACTGTGGACGAACTGGTAACGGTGAGCGAGGAGATCGGAGACGGCTATGAAATTGGAAGACGAATTGAAACTGTATGGGTGCAACCTGACGCCCGACGAATTTGAGGGCATCTTGGCAGATTTGCTTTCGGCGATGTATCCGAATGTCAATTCGGAGCAATTGCTCTACGACCCGAACAGGGCACTTCGCTATTGCGAGGCCGTGCGGTCGGCAACAGGATGCAAAGGATTAGCCGACGAAATGATTTTGCGGCGTCTCCAGAACATCCGTAAGCGTGGTTGAGGAAGAATCCTCAAGCCGGCAATAGGCCGATCGAATTTCCGTCCCCTCCCAATTCCCGGCCCGCCCCATGCGCCGACCTCTGCGGTCGGCGTTTCTGTCTTGTCCTTTCCCAACCTGTGGGAAGCCATCCGCGCCCGGGCGCGCACTCCGCCGCGTCCTTCTCACCGCCGACCACTGGGAAACCATAGGCTTTCGCCGGTCTCGTCCCGTTGTGTTTCGTGCCTCCGAGCACCAACCCAGGTGGTTGGAGCACCAGCTCGACAAGCTGGGGGTCGCAGGTTCGAGTCCCGCATCGCCCACCTTGGGGACCGCGCTTCGCAACGGCGCGGTCGCTGAACGTACCAGGCTGGCAGGCGAGGAATTTGCCCCAGCCGATCCATCGCTCGCAACCGCTGCCGATACCAGCGCGACGCCTGCGCGGCACGTCCTTCTGCGCCGGCGTTTCTGTCTTTGATTGCCCTGGACTGAAAATCCAGGTGTCGGCGGTTCGATCCCGCCCCTGTCCACTGTCGGCGAGTCGGTTTCGATATCTCGCCTTTGGAATGGGCAATCGCTCGGCTTGCCTCGGGTTTCGCATCCGGCGATTGTCGTATGTGCCGCGAGGAAGCCTCATCTGCCGGCCCCCCCAAACAATCGCCGGGCATGGGGTGGGGCGTGTGGCAGTTCATGACGAACAAGCGTTTGTGGTAGGTTCCGGCTGCCGGCCATCTTCGAGGGGCGTTCTCTCTGAGCCCTCACCGAACACCAGGTAGTGTGCAAAATCGAGCCGGCACTGCGGGTCGTCGCATGCCGCCGGCCGCATCCCCGACGCCGATCGCCGACGGGCCGCGCCTACGCGCCCAGGTCTCTTCGGAGATCGGACAGATCGGTTCGCAAGGCTTGGACCTCCTCCTTGAGAGCGTCCATCT
>FWPU01002922.1_pt1 | contig 31071 bp, 37 predicted proteins | sample 2228361 | NCBI WGS metagenome assembly FWPU01 (sample SAMEA103939777, study PRJEB20133) | metagenome | reverse complement strand
TACGCGCTTTCAACAGGTGCACCAGTTCCATCTCCCTCACTTCTTCCATGGCCTAAATTCAAACACGATGTAAAGAACACAGGTCTCCGAACAGGAAACCCTGATCCTCCGTGGTGAGAAGGGGGCAGGTCTTGAAATATCAGTTTTTAAATTCCACATCCTTATTTCAACTATTTTTTGTCACAGGAAAAGAATGAGCACCTTTCAAATAGATTATTTGGGGGGAAAGGCGGATTTTCAGATACTAACAAGAACCCATGAGGAGGTGATTCATTGATAGGCCAGGAGAAAATGAGGAAAAGCCAATGGGAAGAGTAGCAGAGGGAAGGAGTTATGGGAAGAGATTTTATGAGAGATATTTAAAGGAGTTAAGCGTTTGTATGCTATGGTATAACAGGATTTATAAATCTTCTGATAAGATAGGAGCGTTGCAGGCATATCGTGAATGGGAGAGGAGGTGGAGGGATAAGGTGCCAGAAGCGGTCTGATGTCTTGAAGATGACCTGGAAGGGCTTCTAACCTTCTATGATGAGCCAGAGGAATGGAGAAAGAAATTGCAGAATAAGGTCCGGGAGAATAGCGGAAGAAAAATTACACAAAAAACCAGACACTACCTACATTAATTCCATTTGACTGGAAACTTGATAGTGTATTACAATAAAATTGTGAATGCTAATCCTGCAGCAATAACTGTTAGCAAACAAAACCTCCTCCCTGACGAATATCGTGGAATTCCGGAAGAGGTGCTGATTGAGAGAATAATGGAGAAAAAGGCACAGCTCGGCAAGCGACTGGTCTTCCTTGCGCACCACTACCAGCGAATAGAAATAGTGGAACTCTCCGACTTCCGCGGAGATTCCTTCGGATTATCCAGGATTGGCTCAGAGCAAAGGGATGCGGAATTCATCCTGTTCTGTGGCGTGCATTTCATGGCAGAGAGCGCAGATATCCTGAAACAGGAGGAGCAGATTGTGCTCCATCCTAATACCTCAGCCGGTTGCCCCCTTGCTGATATGGCTGATATTGATGATGTCCTCCATGCCTGGAGGCAAATCACTGCCATATGCGGAAATAATCTGGTTCCAGTTACATATATGAACTCCAGGGCTCAACTCAAGGCATTCTGCGGAAGAAATGGAGGCACTGTCTGCACCTCCACAAATGCCCTTAAGGTCTTTGACTGGGCTTTCAAAAGGGGAGAAAAAATATTCTTTTTCCCCGATGAGCACCTCGGAAGAAATACTGCTTTAAAGAAGAAGATCGCCCGCGATAAAATCATCGTCTGGAACCCGAGAATGGAACTTGGTGGGAACACCCCTGAGGCAATTAAGAAGGCAGAGGTCATCCTCTGGAAGGGATTCTGCCATGTCCATACAAGATTCAAGGCAAAGGATGTGATTGAGGCGAGGAAGCGGTATCCTGATGCAAGGATTGTAGTCCATCCTGAGTGCACAGAGGATGTCGTTGCCCTTGCTGATGCAAATGGCTCCACAGAGTTTATAGTAAATTACACAAAAGAACAACCACCCAATTCTAAAGTGCTCATCGGCACAGAGGTCAATCTCGTCTCCCGTCTGGCAAAGGAAAATCAGGATAAAACGGTGCTTGAACTAAAGCGCTCCCTGTGTCCGAATATGTTCAGAATAAGTTTGAATCATGTGCTCTGGACGCTGGATAATTTAGGTGCTGTGAATGTTATTGCAGTACCAGAGGAGATTAAAGAGGACGCAAGGATTGCCCTGGAGCAAATGCTAAAGATTGTGTAATTCTTTTTTTTATTTTCTATAAAAAATTATTATAATATCTCTAATATGCGCGTTCTTTTATACACAGGCAAAGGCGGAGTCGGGAAGACAAGTATTTCAGCAGCCACTGCTGTAAGGTGTGCTGAACTTGGATACAGAACTATTATTATCAGTACCGATGCTGCCCACAGTTTGTCCGATGTATTCAAAAAGGACCTCTGTGATATGCCCTCGGAAATCAGCAAGAATCTCTACGGCGTTGAGGTGGACCCAAATTCAGAGCTCAGGAATAACTGGGGAAATATCCAGAGATACATAACAGCCTTCTTAAAGAGTCAGGGCATTGAGGAGGTTGTGGCTGAGGAAATTGCCATATTGCCAGGCATTGATGAACTCATGAGTCTATTAAAAATCAGAGACTTCTATGAATCAAAGGAATATGATGTGATAATTCTTGATTGCGCACCAACCGGCGCCACAGTTAAACTTTTGAGCATCCCTGATGTATTCCGCTGGTACATCCAAAAACTCTTCCCCATTGAGAGGAAGGTGATGAAAGTAATAAAGCCAGTGGCTGAACGAATTGTGCCATTTCCACTGCCCGAAGAGGATGTATATAAATCAATTGAGTATCTCTATAGAAAACTTGATGGACTGAATAAGATAATGGTTGATAATAAGATAACAAGTATACGCCTTGTAATAAACCCCGAGAGAATGGTGATAAAGGAGGCACAGCGCGCCTACGCATATCTCTCCCTTTTTGGCTACAGCGTGGATTCTGTGATTGCGAATCGCATATTTTCACCGGATATCTCTGGCACCGTTTACTGCAGGTGGCTGGAAATCCAAAAAAAATATCTCTCTGAGGCAGAGGAGATCTTTTCGCCCCTACCCATCTTCTCTGTTAAGTTCTTTGAAAAAGAACTGGGAGGTATAAAGGATCTCTCCACTCTCGCACAGGAATGTTTCGGCTCTGAGAACCCTGTGAAGGTATATTATAAGGAAAAACCTGTGATTTTCTCCCGTAAAGACGGGATTAATACAATCTCAATCCATTTGCCTGGAATAAAAAAGGAGGAAGTTGACTTATGGATAAAAGGAGAAGAACTGATTTTGAAGGTAAAAAACTTTCAGAGAAACATACTGCTGCCTCACAATTTTTTGAATATGGAGATCAAATCAGCCCGGATGGAGAAGGAGAACCTCGTGATTTCCTTCAAGGGGAAGACATAAACCTGAACCAGTTATTAAAAGAGATAAGACCATCCCTTAATTACTTTATAAATGGAATAATTGAGTTCATAAAGGGGACCAATATTGTCCTTTCTGCACTCCTCTCCGGGAATTACAGAAAAAAGATAGAAAATCTGAATGTTCTCCTTCCCTGGGTAATAAATATAATATCCAGGCGCCTCACATCATCAAAAAAACAAACCTATATAGACGGTGAGAATCTTATAAATGCAGTAATCAAGGGATTGGAGGATGAAGCATCAGAGATTATTAATAACAAAAATTCCACCCGTGAGGACATCTTCAAGGCAGGGGTTCTGAAGAAGGTTGTAGAAATCTTAAAAAGACAGATGAAAGAAAAGAAGGAGAATTTCCGCAAGGTCAGTATTGAATAATATTATTTTCTCTTTCGCCAGTCCCCAGATGGTATCTTTTTCGCATTTTTTATCGGCTGATTGTAAAAATATGCCCATACCCTTATCTCCGTTCCGTCATCAAGAACCGCCCTCACCTCTTTCCTCTTGAATAAACTGTTCTTTACATCAGTAGGATTGTATCTTTCAAGTCGGTCAAGAATCTTTACTGCTTTTTCAATTGCTGTGAACTCCTGCACCTCCCCATAAACCCATGACTCATCAGATTCACTTGGCACCATACCTGGAAAGTCCCCAAGGTCATACAGTTCTACCCCCCTAACCCTCCCTTTTCTGATGGATACACGGAGAGGCACAAGAGCAGGATAATTAAATCTTTTCTCTCCCTCCATCAGGGACCCATATACAAAAAAATGATTTATCATATATTATTAACATACCACAGTATAAAAAAAATGCAAGAAAAAATACTGTTATTTATTGACACAGTGCGTTAAAATTATTATAATATTAATAATGGAACCAAGAATAATAAAACGCTATAACAATAGAAAACTCTATGACACTACCGCATCAAGGTATGTAAAACTTGAGGATATCCTGAAAATGGTCATGGATGGTGAGGATGTCCGAATAATTGATAACGATTCCGGAAGGGACTTAAGCGGAATAACAATGGTACAGATCCTCTTTGAAGAATTAAAAAAGAAAAAGGGGCTTGTATCATTTACTGCATTAAAGAATCTGCTCCGCCTGAGCGGCGGATCCATTTCAGAACTGTTGGAGGAGCTCTTCTCTTCCGATTCTCCACTCCTTACGGAGATTAAGGGAAAGGGGAGGAAAAAACTGGACGAATTGTATTCCTGGCTTGACAAAAAAATAGAGAGCGCTCTTCCGAGCATTGCCCAGATCACCTCCATGAAGGATGATTTCAGGGAATTAAAGGAAAGAGTTGAATCACTTGAAAAAGAATTGAGCAGATTAAAAAAGAGGTTATAAAACATTAAGTTAGGTAAGGAGGTGCCTATGGCTTACTTATTTCCCAGTGAGGAATGGTTGAAGGAGTACGAGAATCAAATCAATTCAAGCGTTGAATATAAAAAGGCAGCTGCGGAATGGACTGCCGGGGCAGTATCCCTTGTGGTTCTCCAGAACCCGTCCATCGGGCTCGATCAGAATTACTGCATCTGGCTGGACTTACACCAGGGCTTATGTAGGTCAGCGCGTAAGGTAACGAAGGAGGACGCGGAGAAAGCACCTTTTGTCATCACAGGCGAATACTCAAGGTGGAAGCAAGTATTGAAGAAGCAACTTGACCCAATCCAAGGTATGATGCAGGGAAAACTAAAACTCAAGGGCAATCTGCCCACAATCGTCCGATTCGTAAAGGCAGCCCAGGAACTCGTTAATTGTGCAACAAAAATTGACACAAAGTTTCTTGATGAGTGAATTGAGGTTTAACAATGCCCTACGATGAGGGATTGAATTTTATCTTTAGGTCGCCCACGAAAATTATATTCGGTCCTGATTCGGTAAACGAAGCAGGACTGGAACTTTCCTCCCTTGGCTGTTCACGGGCACTTCTTGTTACGGACAGGGACCTGGCAAGGAGCGATATTATTGAACGGGTTAAAAAATCAATTTGCAAAGGCCTCGGCGGAATATTTGCAGAGGTGGAGCCGGATAGCGGTGTCCATATTGTAAATAAAGGCGCTGAGTTTGCCCGTTCCTTCAATGCTGATGCCATTGTGAGCGCAGGTGGAGGAAGTTCAATTGATACTGCAAAGGGAATCCAGATCTGTCTTAAATTAGGAGGAAAATTAGAGGACCACGCCGGCTTCAACATCATGGGAGGAAAGGGTATCCCCCACATCGCCATACCCACCACAGCAGGAACAGGGAGTGAGGTCACATACGCTGCAGTAATAAAGGACCATAAGCAGAACAGAAAACTGATTTTCGGAGATAATTTTATAATTCCTGACATCGCAATTCTTGACCCGGTCTTAATTTCTGGCATGCCACCAAAACTGACCGCTGCAACTGGAATGGACGCGCTCTGCCATGCTGTTGAGGCAATTCACTCTCTACAGCGCGAGCCCATCTCTGATGCCCTTGCGCTCCATGCAATCAGGTTAATCAACGAGTATCTATCCCGCTCTGTGGAGAATGGAAAGGATATCGTTGCCCGCGGACAGATGCTGATTGCTGCAAATCTTGCAGGGAGCGCCTTCTCCAATGCGCAGGTGGGATTGATTCACGCCCTCGCCCACGCTGTTGGCGCAAAATTCAGAGTCCCCCATGGAGTCGCAAACAGCATACTCATGCCCCATTGCATGAGATACAATCTTGATGCAGTTGCAGACAGATATGCACTTATCGGAGAGGCATTAGGAATCAATGAGGTCGGACTCTCTCAAGAAGAGAGGGCACTGAAGGCAATTGAGAAAATCTCGGAGCTGGCAGGGAGAATTGGCATTCCAACACGGCTAAGGGACGCTGGGGTACCGGAGGATCGCCTTGAGGAGTGTCTTCCGGATGCAATGTCTGATGGTTCAATTGTTTACAATCCTAAATTTATATCAGACCCGAATGATTTACTCAGGGTGTTAAAGGAGGCATGGTAGTATGAGCAATGATATAATCTTAGAAAAGAGAGCTGAGGAGGTGGGGCTTGCAGTAATGGTTGCTGACCTGATTCGTCAGAACATTGAAGCAAAGCCCGCAAAGAAAAAGTATCTCAATAAACTCAATAACAAGGTCTCAATCAATGCATCGGATGCAGGAGTGAGTATCACGCTTAAATTCAGTAAGGGAAAACTCACAATCTCAGGGGAGGAAGAGGAGGATGCCCCTGTGAGGATTACAACTGACTCCCAGACAATCCTTGACCTCTCTGCAATCAAGATTATCTGCGGAATCCCCTGGTTCTTTGATTCGCAGGGATTAAAGATTGTAAAGAAAATGCTGACCCGCGAATTGATAATCAAAGGAATGATAACAAATATTTTAACATTAATTAACCTTATGAAATTGTTCTCTGTAGTATAATCTCAGGGCTTAATGGTGATGGTCACCATATCCCCGCTTTTCTCTGGATAAATCAGGATAATTTTAAGACCATCGTTTTTAACAACCCATTCAAAATCCCGTTCAGGTTCAATTGAAAGCGTATATCCAGTAAACTGTGCAGGGAGAATAATCTCAGTGGGCAATGAGAGTTTTTCCTCCATGTAAGAGAATGTGAAAACCTTTGCTGTCTGGTCAAAGGACAATCCCTCCGGTACCCCTGCGACCTTTGATGGCTGTGGTCTGATGAGGTAATCAAGGGACCAGGTCTCCGTAAGCGGTGTCATTTTCCCTGTCCTGTTGTAATTCCAGAAACTCCATGGTGCAACAAATTCATCAAGCACACTCAGCTGGTCCTCTAAGAATTGGTTCGCGTTAACTATATCCCCCTCCCAGACACCCCATTCTCCAACCCAGACCGGTATGCCCATTCGCTCTGCATCATCATAGACCGCATGAATTGCATCCCTGAGCCGGCTTTTGTTATTGTCATATTTATAATTAACTGTGGTGGCAGGGTCATAAAAGTGTGGCGCATAAGCCAGGTGACTGACAGTGTTCTGGTCAAATTTCAGCGTTGATGGAAACCCCACCCCGGCGAGGACGTTCGTTCGCATCGCGTTAGGTTCAATAAAGATTATATGCTGGGTGTCCACCTCAAAAATTGAACTTATTGCCTTATCATAAAAGGGCTGGAGGTATTTTTCATCAAATTCATCTAAGTTGAATGTTGTGCCTGGGAATGGCTCATTCATTATGTCGTAGCCCACAATCCAATCAGCATCAGCAAATTTTTCCGCTACCATTCTCCATGCTAAGAAATATTCATCCTGAATCCCCTCTCGATTCTGCCAGAAACTGTCAAAGGCCCTCTGAACTGCCGGCTCAAGGTAATTATTATACCATGGCGTCCTTGGAGTAAATGGAATTCCATCATCAAGCACAGCCCATTCCGGCGCTCCATCTCCGTAGAATTTTCTTGAATAGATATCTTGATGCATATCAAGGATGGTGAGGAGACCTGCATCCCTTGCCCATTCGGTTATGGTGTAAACATCATTTAGATAGTTCTCATCAAATTTCCCCCTCTCCGGCTCAATTGCCTCCCAGATGATTAAGAAGCGCACAGAATTGTAACCCCAGGATGCAATGCGCCTAAAATCATCCGGAGATAACCATGATGGGAAAAATTTTCCTGTATCAGGGTCCGGCCATTTGTTGGAGCCGGTAACATTCATCCCTCGTAAGATAAGCACCCTTCCCTCTGAATCCTTAAGCCAACTTCCATCAGAGCGATAGAATCCGGATGCCTTTTCCAGATTTTTACTGCACCCGAAGAAAAGGATAAGGAGTATAAAAATCAGGGAGAATAAATTATCTCTTCTAAGCATACCATAATTATACCAGAAAAATTTTCTATACCAAGAATTGCCCCACTATCACTACTCTTCGCTTAAAATAGCGGGGGTTGAGGCTCTATAATGCGAACCTTATAATAAAGAGCGCAAGTTAGAAATAGGTAGCCACCCACTTTAAGGTGCATAAAAAGACATAATGATGATACTAATGATTCAAATTGATGTCTCAGAGTGATAAGTTGTTTTATTTTTATTTACAATGCAGCCTGGGCTCGGCATGACAATTCTTGATTTAAACCCTGGTGATGTAAAGCATACACAGGCATCCAGTTATCTTGGTGTTGTATTTGAAGACATAGGTATCTTCAAATGGAATGGGGTTAATAAGGGTATTAAATGGAGAATTATAATACCCCCAGAAGAATGGAATCTTGAAAAGCGACTAATTGCACATTCATAAATTACGATTGAATTTTTCCAAAAGAGGACTCATTTTCAATTTTATGCTGGAATTTTTATTAAAATCTATCGTATAATAATTATTATGTATAACTGGTCAGTGGATGAGAAAAAATTCAAGAAGGAGGACGCGGAGGGGTATAAAATCTGGCGCCTGGAGCAGATGATAAATTATGGGCTTGGTGGTGAAAAACTGGATAAGAAATTGGTTAAAAAATACTGGAATAAACTCTTCATGGATGAGCCCACTAAAAAATATTTAGAATTCTTATTGTGGCCCAAAAAATCAAAATTCTGACAGAAGAATAAGAGAAATTTCTTGATTTATTAAGTGGGGAGAAGTATCTGATTAAAAATTTTTACCTTACTGGCGGAACGCCATTATCTGCTTTTTATCTCTCCCACAGAATCTCAGAACACATAGACCTCTTCTCAGAAAAAGAGGTTAATCTTTTACCTATAAGGGCTTTTGTGCGTAAAATACAGACCAAATTAAAAATCAAAAAAGTGGATTACAGGCAGTTTTTAGGACTGCATAACTTTCAGTTTTATTTTTCCGATACAAATATTTTAAAGGTAGATTTTAATTACTATCCATTTCCAAGAATTGATAGAGGAATCAAACATAAGAATATCATAATAGATAGTATTCTGGATATTGCTGTTAACAAGGTTCATACTATTGCAATGAAGCCACGGACAAGGGATTTTATTGATATCTATTTCATAATTAAAGAGAAGAATTATGGATTTATGGATTTATTAATGAAAGCAAAGGCGAAATTTGATTGGCATATAGACCCTGTTCAATTGGGGTCAAGATTATTCATGGCCACAGAGGTAAGGGACTTCCCACGGATGCTAAAAAAAATCACAAACAATGAATGGCGCAATTTTTTCATTGAGCAGGCAAGGGCGCTGAAGAGGGAAATATTTAAATCCTAAATCTTTTTCCTCCCCTTTCTGAGCCCCTTCTGGCTTTTTTTCCTTCTAAGCATAATTAACTTTGGTAAATTTTTAAATTTCTGTCCGCTCTTTTTCATACTAGTTCTCTCTTTCAGTTTTTGCCTTCTCTTCAAAACATGGACATCCCCTTTGTCATAGATGGGTCAGTGCGTGAGGTAATAGTCGCTGAAGGGTTATGCCTCGCCAATCTCAACCTCTTGCAAACATAGTGCCATAGCAAGGGTGCGGGATTCCTCACTTAAGAGCAAAACCCATCTCTTCAGAAGTACAAGGAGCGAGATTTTATGAAGCCCTACGAACAGAGATGCCTGAGAAACCGAAGCAATGATTTGGGACCCATTGCTGACTGCCTTTGGAACCCACACCCTTACCCAATTCGTAATTCGTAATCTACAACCCATTACCTGTTCACCCATTCACCATCTAATTATACAGATTCTTCAAATCCTTGACAAGAATAATAATCCTGTCTATTATTTGAGGAAGGATTTCGTAGTTGAAAATAGTGGGACTGACAGGCGGAGTAGCATCAGGTAAGACCACAGTAGCCAATATGTTCAAAGAACTGGGCGCAAAAATTGTGGACGCAGACGAACTTGCAAGGGCTGCAGTTGCAAGAGGGACTGAGGCATTTCAAAGGATTGTTAAGGAATTCGGAAGTGAGTTTCTTAATAAAAATGGTGATCTTGATAGAAAAAAACTTGGGGGACATGTCTTCAGCGATGCAAGGAAAAAGGAAAAACTGGAAAAAATTGTCCATCCAGTAATAGGAAGGATGCTGATGGATGCTATAGAATCAGAACAGGCTAAGGGAACTGAGATTCTTATTCTTGATATACCCCTTCTCTTTGAGAATAATATGCAGATGTGGATCCGGCCTGTCATCCTCGTTTACACCGACCCTGACAAACAGATTGAGCGGTTGATGAAGCGTGAAAATATCCCCGAATCAGAGGCGCGGAATATGATAAAAAGCCAGATGCCGATTGAGGAGAAGAAGAAACTATCTGATTTCATAATTGATAACAATGATGACTTGATAAAAACAGAAAATCAGGTTAAAATAATATGGCAGGAATTGAAGAAATAGTATTATGAAATGGTCCATTTCATTAAAATGGAAGGTGGTAGTGCCGGGTGCACTGCTCGCGGGCATACTTCTTATTATCAATCTCTTTATAACTTATAGTGATTTTAAACAACTCTTCTTAAAAACATTTAAGAGCTCCTCCGAATCCCTTGTAAAAATCACATCAAAACGCCTTGAGGAACAGTTTGCAAGTATGGGCTACGATAAATCTGCCTTATCCATTGCAACCCTTGACCTCAAGAGGATATCTGAGGGGTCTCCAACATATACTGATATTATGCTCGTTGATGAGGATGGGACTATCGCTGCCCATAACATTCCATCAAAAATAGGACTGAAACTTTCACCGCAGGAAATAGGCATAGTTAAAAAAGTGGGCACAAAAGGAGATGTAATTCAACTTGATGATTTTTATTATACAGTGATCCCTTCATTTATAAGTGATGGCAAACCAAGGGCATTTTTTATGATTGGCTCACCCAGAAAAAATCTCTTAAAACTGATGAGCCATGCACTTTTGAAGCAACTAATCCTTTTGTTTGTTTACATATTACTTCTAATGTTGCTGGGTGCAGTATATATTCAAAGAACTGTTATTCAACCTGTCAACAAACTTGTTAAGCACACTAAACAGGTTGAAGAGGGTGACCTTTCACATGACGCAAGGCAATTAACCAGTGATGAGATCGGTGCCTTCACAATCGCCTATAACAGCACAGTCCGAAAATTAAAGGAGATGATTCTATCGGTAAAGGATCTCGCGTCAGAGATTTCAACCTCTTCTGAAGAGATATCCTTTAAATATGCAAAGGTTAAACGCGATATAGACATTCAGACGCGACTGTTCTTTGATTCGGTAAAGTCAGTGGAACTCCTTGTTCAAAATATAAAGGAAATTAATACGAGGACAGAGCGCCTGAACATATCATCCCAGGAATCGTCCTCCTCTATATCTCAACTGGGGAATGCAATTCAACAGATTGAGGAAAACACAAAGTCCCTTTCCATTGCACTATCCAACATCTCCAGTGCTGTGGACCAGATCTCATCCTCTATCAGTGAGGTGGCAAACAATACAAAAGCCCTTGCGTCAGATTCCCAGGAGATGGCTTCATCAATAAGTGAAATCAACTACTCGCTTCAGGAGGTGGCCAGAAACACAGAGGCAGGCATGGAACTTGCGGAGAGAACGAACAGGCAGGTTATTGATGGCATGAAAAAGACGGAACAGACAGTTAATGGTATCGCTGACATAAGTTCATCCATGGATGAAATACACGGGATAATTAATCTGTTAGGCGTTCGTTCTACACAGATCGGAGACATCCTGACAGTAATTAACTCCATCGCGGAGCAGACAAATCTGCTTGCCTTAAACGCTGCAATAATTGCATCACAGGCAGGAGAATATGGCAAGGGATTTCAGGTTGTAGCAAATGAAATAAGAAATCTGGCGGAGAGAACCGCTGCTTCCACCGCAGAGATAGACAACCTCATAAAAACCGCTCAAAATGATGTCAAAAAAGCAATATCTGCTGTTGAGAAGGGTAAGACAAATGTAGATGAAGGCAAGAAACTTGCCAATGAAGCCAGGGAAACAATCACAAGAATAACAGAGGGAACCGAAAGGCTTCTGAATTCTATAATGGCAATTACAAAAGCAACAAAGGAACAACTTATTGGCACTTCAAGAATTTCTGAGGCCGCTACAAGGACATCAGATAATATAAATAAAATTGCAAAGGCAACTGCAGAGGAGGCATCCGGAGCACAACACATAAAGTCAAATCTTCAAAACATTAATTCTCTTGCTGAGAAAATTTATAAGGCATTATCAGAGCAGGTTCGTATAAGCAAGAACATTTCAAAAGTGACAGAAGAAATATCATCCGCCTATCAAACGGTATCAGAAGCAACGGGAAACCAGTTCAAGGAAAGCAGTTCAATACATGAGGCGCTGAAAAAGGCACAGGAACTTTTACAGGATAATCTGAATACAATAGCAGACATACATAATATAGCAAATGCATTAGTTGAAAAAACAGATGCAATGAATGATAAACTCAAGCTGTTTAAATTAAAATAGAATAACGGACGTGGTTGAAAATAAGGTAATAATCGGTAGAAAATACGGACCTGTAAACTATGAGGTTGGTGCGGAGAAAATCAAAGAATTCGCAATGGCAATAACCGATTTTAATCCCATTTATTTTAAAGAAATTGAAACAAAAGATGGGTCTAAAAAGGTCATTGCCCCGCCAATTTTTGCAGTTGTTTACATCAATAAAATTGTGAATATGGCGTTGAATGACCGTGAACTCTCACTGGACCTCCCGATGCTCGTCCATGCTGAACAGGAATTTGAGTTTCTTGATGTTGTCTATTCAGGGGATGTAATTACTACGGAGGGCACTATTCTGGACTTCTTTGAAAAGAGGAATCTCAAATTTATAGTGATTGAAACAAAATCTATGAGAAATAGGCAATTGGTCAATAAAGGAGTCCTGACCTTTGTTGTAAGAAAGAGATAAAGTTATGAAACATATAGAGGATGTAAAGATTGGTGACGAATTCATGCTCACCAAAGAGGTTGACCAGTACAGGCCCATTTACTATGCAGGCGCATCAGGGGATTTTAACCCTATTCACATTGACCCTGTTTTTGCAAAAAGCGTGGGACTGGAGAGAAATGTCCTCCATGGACTATGCTCACTGGCATGGGTTTCAACAACCATCATATCCTGGGCAGGGGATGTGAGTGCACTTAAAAAATTAAGAGCACGATTCGCAAAGCCGGTGTATCCAGAGGATGTTATTACTATAAATGGCCGCGTAAAGGAGATTAAAGGAAACCGCGTCTTAATTGAATTATCCGCAGTAAATCAACGCGGAGAAAAGGTCCTCACCCACGGACTCGGAGAGGTTGAACTTCCTTCACGCTCCTAAGTCCCGCAACTAACTCCGCTCACCTACCGTCAATCTTTTATCCTCTGACAGAACCCTTTTATCAATCTCTACGCTCTTAACAGGAAAAAACATCTGCAAATAATCCTCTACAGTGCCATTTCCTATGTGGTGCTCTGTTCCTGATTCCGTGGGCTCTCCAAATTCCTCTCTCCATGCCCTCTCAGTTATCTCTGCATACCCTCTTGCGTACTCATCAAGTGCAGGTGCCAATTTCGTAACTGTATCCCATCCTCCACCCTGTGATGCCTGCGCCCCTGCCTTATATACCACATCCCGCAAAACCTGGGGCCTGTCTATAATCATGCATGGTCTGAGGCGATTCGTCATCTCCTTCTGCCTTTTTCTTATCTCCATAAAAAATGGGGACTTAATTATATCAATCAGTCGTTTATTGAGTATTGTATCAGTATGGAATTGGGCGAACACGCACGGGTCAACCTCCCCACTTGCAGTTATGTGAAGATAGACCCTTCCGCCTGACAGGCATCCCCCTACCAGGGGTCCATCATTCCAGAAGTCCGCTATCAAGATCTGTTTTGTCCTTCTGAGTTCTGTTATTCTCTTCCTTCTCCAGTTTCGCTGTTCAGGGGTGGTCATCAAATCAACATCTGGAACCCTCCCTACGGGCATGTAATTAAAATACCAGCCGATAAAACAACCCTTTTTTACAAAGAAATCAATAAATTCATCGCTCACAACAAGGTCATTGTTCTCCTTTGTCACTGTAACTGAAAATCCATAGAGCCCACCAAGTTTATAAAGTTCGTCCATTAATCCAGTAACAATGCTGAAGACACCATCGCCCCTTCGTTTGTCTGTAAGTTCCTCAAATCCCTCAACAGAAAAGCAGGGTATGATGTTGCCCAGTCGGACAATATCCTTTGCGAGATTCTTTTTCTTTATGTACACACCATTGGTATAGATCTGGAATATCATATCATTATGCTTCTCAAAGATCTTCATCATATCATCTCGTATAAATGGTTCTCCGCCGGTAATGACTGCAAAATACATCCCGTATTCTTTTCCTTCTGTAAGAATGCGGTCAATTGTGTTAAAATCAAGAACATCTTCTTGGGAATAATTCGCTGAATAACATCCATAACATTTTAAATTACACCTGAATGTAGGGCTAATTACACAAAGCAAAGGGGGATCAAAGCCATGTTCTGAAATAAACCTGTTTCGCTTGTCTGTGGAAAAGAGCATGTAGTTGCCGAAGAGATTGTTCACCATTTTACTCCTTATGCTCGGAGCAACACGGTTTATCTGGCGTTTAAGATTGAGAATAATAAGTTTTACAAAATCCCTTCCCGCAGGATACTTTATCACCTTCAGTCGTGGCTCTACAAGTTTTGTAATTACTCTATCCGGCAGATGACAGGCAATTCCTGATGCAACATTTAATAAAAATCGGTTAAATTTTGTATCAGCAGGCATAAGAAACCTCCTTTTTGTTTTTTCGTGTTTTTAAAGATTCTATTGCAAATTGTATGCCAGTATTTTATCCTTTTATTTTCGTAAAAAATAGCCCTCTGTCGCCCCCTTTTATGCACATTCAGGTTCAGATTTGCACATTATGGTGCAGAAGAGTTAATATCCAGATTCACTTGACACTATCTTTTCAGAATGTTATTTTAATCCAGTATGCTAAAGTCCATTCTCATTGCAAACCGTGGTGAAATTGCACGCAGAGTAATTCGCACCGCAAAGAGATTAAAGATTCGCACTGTTGCAGTCCACTCTGAGATTGATGCAAATGCCTTATTTGTGAAGGAGGCAGATGAGGCAGTGAACATTGGCGGGAAAAGTCCCCTTGAGAGTTATCTTTCAATTGACAAAATTATTTCAGCAGCAAAAACTAAGGGGTGTGAGGCAATACATCCTGGCTATGGTTTTTTATCGGAGCGACCTGATTTTGTAAAACGCTGTGAAGAGGAAGGAATTATTTTCATTGGTCCCCCTGCAAGTGCTATGGAGGCAATGGGAGATAAGGTCTCTGCCCGCAGGACAGTGAGTCAGTTAGGTATTCCTATTGTACCTGGGAGTGGGATAATAAGCAATCTTGATGAGGCGGAGGGTATTTGCAAGTCCATTGGCTTCCCTGTCCTTATAAAGGCCTCTGCTGGTGGAGGTGGTATTGGAATGATGCGGGTTGACAGGATTGAGGATTTGAAAAAAATATTTGAGATTACATCAAATCGCGCAAAGGCCGCCTTTGGAGATGGCAGAGTTTATATTGAAAAATATCTTGAGGAGCCCCATCATATTGAGATTCAGATTCTCAGGGATAAATATGGAAATACACTTACATTCTGCGAACGGGAATGTTCTATTCAACGAAGACATCAAAAGGTCGTGGAGGAATCACCTTCAACCTTTGTCTCTGAATCACTCCGAGAAAACCTAAGAAAAAATGCGAAAAAACTCGCAGAGGGCATAAATTATATAAATGCAGGCACAATTGAGTGTATGGTTGACAAAAATAAAAATTTCTATTTCCTTGAGGCAAACACCCGACTTCAGGTGGAGCATCCGGTTACAGAGGCAATCACAGGTATAGACCTCGTAGAGATGCAGATAAAAATCGCATCGGGAGAAAAAATTAATCTAACCGAAAGCGATTTAAGATTCAATGGCTGGGCAATAGAATCGCGCATCTATGCAGAGGACTCAGAGCGATTTCTGCCCTCACCAGGAACATTGACCGAATACGCGGAACCATCAGGGGATGGAATCAGGGTGGACAGCGGATATAACGCTGGCGATACAATAAGTCAATTCTATGACCCGCTTATTGCAAAACTAATATGTCATGGAACTACACGGGATGAGGCAGTTTCAAAGATGCTCTATGCCCTTGAAAACTATAATATATCAGGGATTAAAACCAATATTCCATTTTTAAAAATGGTCTTTCAATCACCCCTCTTCAAAAACGGTGGTTATGATACCAATTTCATAGAAAAACTAAAAGCAAATAGAATAGGTAAGTTATCCGATTCAATTTAGGATTATACTTGACAAACTTTTCCTGATGATACTATTATTTATTTATTAAAATATTCTCCTTTATAAAGGAGGAATTCTGTAATGAGTGAGATAAAATCAAAAAGGCACGAAGAGATTGAAAATCTTCATAAACTGCGGGAAATATCAAAGCAGGGTGGTGGTCCTGAGAAAATCAAACGACAGCATGAACGAGGAAAACTCACTGTTAGGGAGCGACTGGACCTTCTCTTTGACCCCGGAACATTCTGCGAGATTGGAATCCTTGCCGGCGAAGATCCTGACAAACCTGACGCAGATGGCGTTGTTGCAGGATATGGCAAGATAGACGGGAGATATGCAGCAATTGTGGCTTACGACTATACAGTGAAGGGTGGCTCCATGGGAAAGGTTGGTGAGGAGAAGGCAACGCGAATCCGGGAGATTGCACTGAAATCCAGAATACCGATGATATGGATCCTTGATTCCGGTGGGGCGCGCATTGACCCTGGCAGTTCTGGTGGGTTCGGCGCCTCTGAGAATGTTGAGCGGGCTGCGATGTTTACGAATTCCGGCTATCTCTTTAAGGAAGAATCCTTAATGTCCGGTGTTATTCCATTAATTGGGGCGATGATGGGTCCAGGGTTTGCTGGGACTGCATATATCCCCGGGCTTGCTGATTTCGTCCCCATGGTAAAGGGCACCAGTTTTATGGGACTTGCTGGACCTGCTCTTGTAAAGATGTCTGTTGGCGAAGAAATAAGTGAAAATGACCTGGGTGGCTCAAAGATTCACTGCGAAATAAGTGGAGTTGGGGACCTTGAGGTAGAGGATGATGCTGCCTGCATAAAGGCAATTAAAGAATATCTATCCTTCTTCCCCTCAAACTGTGATGAAAAGCCACCCCGAAAGGAATTTAAAGGTGACCCCCTTGCACTGATTGATGATAAAATTCTTGATATTGTCCCGGAAAATCCCAAACAGGCATATAATATGCATCGTATTATAAAGATGATTGTGGATGATGGATATTTCTTTGAAATCAAACCATCCTGGGCAAAAAATATCATTACAGGATTCGGACGAATCGGTGGATATCCCATAGGTATTATTGCAAATCAACCAATGGTCTATGGAGGTGTTATTGATATACATGCATCAGATAAGGCAGCACGTTTTATATGGCTCTGTGACGCCTTCAATATACCCCTCCTCTTTCTCGCAGATGTGCCTGGTTTTATGGTCGGATCAAAAGCAGAAAAGGATGGAATAATACGCCATGGAGCAAAATTTATTCACACTGTTGCAGAGGCCACAGTGCCAAAATTCACTGTCATTATAAGAAAATCCATCGGAGCGGGCTATTACGCCATGTGCGGGAAGTCCTTTGATCCTGATCTGATTGTTGCCTGGCCTACTGGTGAGATCTCAGTCATGGGCGCAGAAGGAATGGTGAGCATCTTCGCAAAAAAAATCCTTGATGCAACACCTGAGGATAAGAAAAAAGAGGTGGTGGATAACATGGCTCAGATGATTAAGCCATATCTTAATGTAAAGATGCCGGCTGCAAGAGCATATATTGATAACATTATTGACCCCAGAGAGACAAGACGGGTGCTCTTTCAGGCACTTGAATTCACAAAGGATAAGAAGATTTATAGGCACCCGCGAAAGCACGGTGTCTATCCAGTATAAATGCAATTTAACTTTCAGGAGAAGAATTAATGCCTGAGACAGTAAAAACATCAATAAGTGAAAAAACGGGATGGCTCATACTTGCACGAGAAGAGAGACGAAATGCCCTGAATCCACAGATGCTCAAAGAGATATCCCAATCACTCCGTGAGTTTGATGAAAACAGGGATGTCATGAGCATTGTCCTGACAGGGAGCGGAGAAAAGGCATTCTGTGCCGGTATGGACCTTGGCGGAGATGAGGCAGTTCAACTCTCACCCCTTGAGCGCCACGAGGTTCAGAGGCAATTTCTGGACCTCTTCAGGATTATCAAGGGCTTAACAAAACCGCTTGTGGCAAGGGTAAACGGCGTAGCTCTTGGTGGAGGTTTTGGTCTGATGTGCGCCTGCGATATTGTAATTGCTCCCGATGACATCCAGTGTGGAACGCCGGAGATTAATCTGGGGCTCTTTCCCTATGTCATTATGGCTACACTGATTCGCTCAACCACAAACCCTAAAAAACTCCTTGAGATGATGTTTACAGGCAACAGAATATCAGCAACTGAAGCAAAATCCCTGGGATTTATAAATGAGGTCGTGAAACGAGAGGAACTTGACAATAAGATAAATGAGATAACAGACCAGTTAAATAAAAAGAGTCCCGCAATATTGCGCCTTGGCCGTCGCGCCTTTTACACAATGCGCGACATGGAATATGATAAGGCGCTGGAATATTTATCCGGCATGCTCGCCCTCAACATGCAGGCAGAGGATATGCTTGAAGGTATAATGGCTTTTATGCAAAAACGCGAACCAGAATGGAAGGGCAAATAAAGGGAGGCTCTAATGGGAACTCATTCTGATAAGGTTGTAATTACATGTGCACTTACCGGAGTCGTTGCGAACAGAACCCAGTGTCCATACATACCCTATACGCCGGAAGAGATTGCAGAAGAGGCGCTTCGTGCGTATAATGCTGGCGCCTCCGTTGTTCACATTCATGCCCGTGAGGATGACGGCAGTCCCACCATGCGTGTTGAGGTTTATCAGAAGATTTATGATGAAGTTCGTAAACGCTGTCCTGTGCTAATAAATTTTTCCACTGGTGCAATCGGAATCCCGAAGGAGATGCGAATTGCTCATATCCCTGCAGTTAAGCCGGATATTGCTGCATTAAACATGGGAACTATGAACTACGCAAAATATAGCCCCCGCCGCAAGAATTTTGTCTTTGCCTTTGAATTTTTAAATCCCATTGAGGAGATTATTTACTATCTGAAAGTAATGAAGGAGAACGGCGTTCAGCCGGAATGCGAATGCTTTGATATAGGCCACCTGGAGACGGTGTACCCATTAATGGACATGGGGCTCCTTCAAAATTTTCAGGTGAGCTGCATTCTGGGGGTTGTCGGTGGAATCCAGGCAACAGCGCGCAATTTAGCCCACATGTCATCTCTCGTTCCCCCTGGTATTCCCTGGGAGGTGATAGGAATAAGTTTAGACCAGTGGATGCTCTGCGCCACAGCCCTCACACTGGGCGGAAACATTCGGGTAGGACTTGAGGATAATTTCTATCTTGCACCGGATGTAATGGCAAAGGGTAATGGAGAACTTGTTGAAAAAGCAGCTCGCATGGCAAGGGACATCGGTCGGGAGCCAGCAACCGTTGAAGAGGCAAGAATCTTATTAAAACTGCCAGGACACTGATTTTTTCATAAGATAAGGAGTAAAAAATACATGGCGATTGAAGTAAAAGCTCCAATTACTGGAAATTTATGGAAAATTGTGAAAAAGCCAGGAGAGACCGTTGAGGAGTATGAGCCCATCATGATACTTGAATCAATGAAGATGGAGATTCCTGTGGAGTCCCCTGCAAAGGGTAAAATTCTGGAGATAAAAATGCAGGAGGGCGCATCTGTTATTGAGGGCGATGTCCTTGCCATCATTGAGGAGTAATTTTTTGTTTCAAAAAACTTGACAGATTTCTGCAAATTGTGTAAAAATAGAAAAGGGTCTGGTGGCTAGTTGAAGAAGGAAAAGAAAGGCACGAAAGTAAAGAAAGCAGAAAGTGAGACCTATTACTTTTCATATTCAGACATGGATGAGTATTTTAATAACTGTAAAAAAAATGCCCATGAATCTCTAAAAAATATAGAAAGGGTAGTGTCAAAAAATGACCTGGGATTTATCCTCGGAGACAAAGAGAATAAACCTGAGTCGGTCCCTGATAAAAAACAAAGAGCATCAGAGAGGATATATGTACGAATCCCTGTGTGTGTGCAAACGGAAAACTCAATATATATGGATTATTCAGTGGATATAAGCGAGGGCGGCATAGGAGTTGAATCACTGGAACCGCTGGACAAGGGGAAAAGGGTTAATTTGACTCTCTATTTCTCATCAGATAATCAATTAAAGACAGATGCAGAGGTTGCCTGGTCAGCAAAAGAAAATATAAATAAAACCGTTGGATTCTGCTTTAAAGATCTGACCCCTGATATGAAGAATCAACTAATCAATTTAATACTTATCTCAAAAAACAGGCAGCCCAATGACCTGTAGTTATCTCTTTTAATTCAGGAATCTCTTCACCACATCTTTTAAAAGCATATGGACATCTGGTCCTGAACCTACACCCGGAAGGTATATCTGTTGCGCTCGGCACCTCACCGAGGATGTGAAGATTCCTCCTCCTTTCCTGAGGATGGGAGGGTGGTATTGAATTCAGGAGAATCTCTGTATATGGATGGAGGGGATTTTTAAAAATCTCCCCTGTGGAGGCAAGTTCCATTATCTTGCCAAGATACATAATTGCAGTCCTGTGGGCAATGTGACGGAGAATCCTTAAATCGTGCGTAATAAACAGATAGGAGAGCGAGAAGTCATTTTGTAATCCAAGGAGAAGGTCAATTATCTGTGATTGTATTGTAACATCCAGTGCAGAGACCGGTTCATCTGCCACAATTACCCTGGGCTTCAGAACCAGAGCCCTGGCGATACAGACCCTCTGCCTTTCCCCACCGCTCAGTTCATGAGGATACTTACCAAGGTGCTCCCTTTTGAGACCAACGCGATGGAACATATCGCTCAGTATCTCCTTTATCTCCTTGCCAGAACAGATTTTGTGGACCTCCAATCCCTCGCCTGCACTTTTAAATACCTTCAGTCGTGGATTCAATGAGGCAAAGGGGTTTTGGAGTATTATCTGCAGATATTTTCTGTACTGTCTTAATTCCCTCTCAGGCATCTCCGTGATTTCATTATTTATGAAAAAGATCCTGCCTTCCGTGGGTTCAATTAAACGCAACAGAACCCTTCCCAGAGTGCTCTTCCCACATCCGCTCTCTCCAGCAAGCCCGAGCGTCTCCCTCTCACTAATTTCTATATCAATGCCATCAACCGCCCTCACCAACTTCTTCCTCTCAAAACCAAAGGGACTACTCACCTCAAAGTATTTTTTCAATCCCTTTCCACTGAGTAAAGCCATCGTTAATTTCCCCACACCTTCATACTTTTCCAAGCCCTCTCATTGATCTAAGAAGTTCCATAGTATATGGATGGGAGGGTGAATTAAAAATATTTATTGTTTCTCCCTCTTCAACAATCCTTCCTGATTTCATAACAACAACGCGGTCTGTACACTCCGCAATGATTCCAAAATCATGAGTAATCAGAATGATTGATGTACCCCGTTCATCTCTTATTTTCTTCAGCAACTCAAGGATTTGAAACTGTATTGTAACATCAAGGGCAGTTGTTGGTTCATCAGCAATCAAAAGTTCCGGTCCACAACAGAGTGCCATTGCAAGCATTGCCCTCTGAAGCATACCTCCACTCATCTGGTGCGGGTATTCCCTGTGCCTCTCCTCCGGGGAAGGAAAGCCCACTGACTTTAAGGACTCAATGGTAAGTTGCTCTGATTCACTCCGGCTGACATTCAAATGTTCTCTTATTGTCTCTGCAATCTGATAGCCAATTGTAAAGACGGGGTTAAAATATGACATCGGCTCCTGAAAGACCATTCCAATCTTCCTCCCCCTTATTCTCCTGAGTTGAGCATCATCCAGTTGTAAAAGATTTTCCTCTTTAAAAAAAATCTCTCCCTCGGTAATTCTACCGGGTGGGGGAACCAGATTGAGTATTGAGAGGGCTGTTACACTCTTCCCTGAGCCCGATTCTCCCACAATTCCTAAAATCTCCCCCTTTGCAACGGAAAAGGAAACTCCATCAACTGCCCTGACTATGGCACTATCCTGGTAAAAATATGTTTTTAGCCCGGATACTGTCAGTAATTTCGCAGACATTTAATTATTTCTTTTTTTCTTTGAGCCGACGGAGAAGTTCTTCCTTGTCAATGAGCCCCTTTTCTACAAGCATCTGTGCCAGTGTAAATGCAAGTGCCCATGCATCCTTCTGCTCCGGCGGTTTCTTTTCCACACTTGCTTTTGGCTTGATAGCAACCTCGTCCGAGGTAACAGTATCCTCTCTGTCCCGGTAAATAATCATCCTTTCATCTACCGGTTCACTTACCGGAAGTCCCTCTCTACCCTCTTCCCCGGGGGGAAGCCCGATCCCCTCATAATAGAATCTGATTCCCTCACCAATAGCAGTATCTGTTGCAATAGCCGGCTTTACATGGAGATTGGTTATAAACTGAATCTCATCAATAGCAGACAGGTTTGTGGGGTCGCTCATTGCAAGCAAGAGATACTTCTTACTTCCCTCCTGCCATATTGCAATTGGAAGAACATGATGTTTTTTCGCAACATCCACAGAGAGCAATTTGAGCACATCCTCTTGAACCTTAACTTTCTTGAAATCAACCGCAGGTAATTGAAGATGCGTGCTCAGAAACTTCAGCAGTTTTTCCTCTGTAATAAACCCCATTGAAATCAAAATCGCACCGAATCTACCACCCCATTGTTTCTGGTGAGCCAGGGCAGCTCGCAGTTGAATCTCATCAATCAACCCCGCTTCTACCAGCAAATCCCCCAATTTCTTTTTTATTTCCATAGACACCCCTTTTTTTATTATATATACTATTATAGATAAAATGTCAATTTCCTGTATGTGATAATTGTCACAGATTAAAAATTTTTATGACGCAACGCGTAAATTTCTCTTGACAGGTTTGACGCGGTGTGTTAAATTATAAAATAGATTAAATTTTAAGGAGGTGTTTATATGGTTGAGAAGGCGAGTTTAAATATTCTTAAACCACTGAGGGAACGGCTTGACGCTGCCTTTGAACTGATTTCATATGCTGAAGACAGGACAGAAGTAAGGATAAAGGAGCTTGTTAACAGAGGGACAAAATTATCACAGGAGGTCAGAAAGAAACTGGAGGAATCCCTCAAGAGGATTCAGAGTGCACCGGTAGGGCAACGGGCAAGTATTCTTCGCAATGAAATTGAAAAAATTCTTGGTGACGGTGTGGAAAAATTATTTAAAGTCCTCCGAATACCATCAAGGAAGGAATTTGATGACCTTTCTTTGAGAGTAGCAAACCTTGAAAGAAAATTAAAAAGAGGCAAAAAGTAATTCAAAAAGGAGGTGAAGAACAATGGCAAAGGCAAAGAAAACAACTGACGCACACACCCTGAGAAGGGTCTACATTGCCACACTGGGAGCTGTAGCCCTCAGTATTGATATGGCAAAGGATTTCTATCAGAAGTCGCTCCAGAGAGGTGTTTCTGTTGAGAAGGAACTTAAGGACTCAATCAATGGATTAAAATCGCAGGTGGAAACATTCGTCAGCGACACAGCAGAGACAGTGAAGGAACAAATTGAAAAGGGTCTGGAAACAGTAGGGCTTGTGGCTCAGAAGGTTCAGAGTAAGGCAAAAGCGTGAATTTGCTGCTCTTCCCGGGTTTACACCCGGGAAGGGCTGAACCTTTTTGTATGAAAAAATTAAAGAGCAAAAAGTTTACCTGGAGGATAATAACAGCCTTTCTCGTAATCTTCTCAATAGAGATGCTGTTGAATTCCCCAACCTTTCCTAAATACAGAACATCCGTTCAATTTCTCGTGAACGACGATCTGTCATTTTTGAAAACTGATTCCAGAGATACTATTAACAAAAAGGTTATCCGCAGCATAATCAAAAATTCAACTGAAACTAATCTTGATCCATATCTGATTACATGTATCATAGAGGTTGAGAGCTCCTTCCGGGTCAACGCTGTATCAAAAAAGGGCGCAGTGGGATTAATGCAGGTAAAACCATCTGTCGCAAATGCTATTGCTGAGAAAATTATGGGGAAGGAAAATTTTGACCTTTATAATCCAGAAGATAATATTACACTTGGGACATATTATCTCGCTAAGTTAATAGAGCGCTTTGATAACCTTGAGACCGCCCTCCTCGCTTATAATCTTGGACCCACACGAGTAGGAGAGAGTATAAAATCAAATAAAAAACTCCCGAAGCGATATCTGAAAAAAATTAAGGCATGTTATAGGAAATTTATCTACACACAGTAACGAGGGATGCATCTAATAGCCCTCCAGGCAGAGGGGCATGCCTTCACAATCTCGGTGGAGGTAGCATCCCTAACTTGCCAGCAAGGGGAGCAAGGTGATTCCTTTGGTCTCTTAAGTCATTTGCACAGGCTACCAATATGGGTCCAATGAGAAGCAAAGGCAGTCGCACCTTTTAAGGTGTGTAAAAAGACATTGTTTGTAACTTCTCTTGTCTGAATCAAAATCAGGTGATATACTCAAGTATTATGTATAAGATAAAAATTATAAGAACCTTTGCTGGCGCCCATTATCTGAGAGGATACCAGGGGAAATGCGAAAATCTCCATGGCCACAACTGGAAGGTTGAGGCAGAAATTTTATGCAGAAAACTTGATAAAATTGGCATCGCGATTGACTTTAAGATAATAAAGAAAAAACTGGATAGCATTCTTACTGAACTGGACCATACTCTGCTCAATAAGCATTCTGCCTTCAGAAAAATAAATCCTTCAGCAGAAAACATTGCAAAATACATTTTTAGAAAACTCTCAGAGAAGATATCAAACAATGCAAAAGTTAAGAGCGTTACCGTCTGGGAATCAGACAACGCTTCTGCTGAATATTCCGAGGATTAGATGAAACTGAAGGATATCCAGAAAGGCAAGCCAAAGAGAAACCTTAAGATTCAGCGAGTCGGGATAACAGGTGTTCCCTATCCTATAGTTGTAAAGGATCGCGTGAACGGGACTCAGCCCACAGTGGGTATAATAACAATGTCCGTTGACTTGCCAAAGCACTACAAGGGCACTCACATGTCCAGATTTATTGAGGTTTTAAATGAACACTCAAGGCAGATTAATATAAATAAAATCAATATAATTTTAGAAAAACTTAGAAAAAAATTCAATGCTGAATCAGCCCATCTTGAGGTGGCATTCCCATATTTTATTACAAAAAACGCACCAGAATCACGGGCAGAAGGGTTGATGGAATACGAATGCAGATTAATTGGCTCCATTGACAGAAAACCGGACTTTATCGTTGAGGTAAAGGTTCCGGTAACTACACTCTGCCCCTGTTCAAAGGCAATAAGTAAAAAGGGCGCCCATAGCCAGCGCTGTATTGTAACTATCAGGGTGCGATACAGACATTTCTTCTGGATTGAGGACTTAATTGCAATTGCTGAGTCATCTGCAAGTTGTGATATATACCCTGTGTTGAAGAGACAGGATGAGAAATTCGTAACTGAGAAAGCATACAGAAGGCCGAGATTCGTTGAAGACCTGGTCAGGGAGATTGCATGGAAACTAAAGCAGGACAGGAACTTCTTCTGGTTTTCCGTGGATGCAGAGAGTATGGAATCCATTCACAATTACAATGTCTATGCTCACATAGAAGAAGGCGCACGGTTGAAAAAAGAGGAGGAAAACTAAAAATGATGGAGACACAAAAGGAAAAAAATGCCTTCATTGGTGAAATATTTTCCTCTATTCAGGGCGAGGGACTCTATATTGGGGTCAAGCAGATCTTTGTCCGCTTTATGCATTGTTCTCTTCACTGTATTTACTGCGATACTCCCTACAGCAGTATGAGGGATGGATTCTGCTCCGTTGAAAAGGAGGCAGGAAGCAAAAAATTTACCCTTGTTCCAAATCCTGTGAATATTTCAAGATTAAACAAATTTATAAAGACCCTTGATAAAAAATCTCCCGGACATCATTCAATTTCTGTCACAGGGGGCGAACCCCTTGAACAGGTTGAATTTTTAAGCCACTGGCTCAGCACAATTAAGGGGAAATTTAAAATCTACCTTGAGACAAATGGAACACTTCCCCAGGCACTGAAAAAAATAATTAAATATCCTGACATAATTGCAATGGATATAAAACTCCCCAGTTCCACAAGACGCCCTGTCAACTGGAGGGATGTAATGGAATTTTTAAAATTGTCCATGGCACGGGATGTTTTTGTAAAGGTGGTAATTACATCCAGAACGGATAAGTATGAGGTTTTAAAGGCAGCCCTCATGGTGAAAAGAATCTCACGCAAGATCCCCTTCATCCTGCAGCCAGCAACTCAATATGGATCATTTATTGATATCCCCGAACAAATCCTATTAAATAATCTCCAGATAGAATGTTCAAAAATCTTGAGAGATGTCAGAATTATACCTCAGGTCCATAAGTTACTTGGCGTGCACTGACATTGCTCCATTATCTTACCTTACATTTTTCTTTCCAGGCAAATACTCTATCAACGATCTCTTTACCATCTCTCAGGAATATTCCAAGTTTGACTTTTGGTTTATGCCTCCCGTGAAAATCAGAACCAGCAGTAATAATAAGATTATATTCCTCAGCCATTTTGACAAAATGCTTGTTCTGTTCCTCACTGTGATAGGATGAATATGCCTCAATTCCCACAATTCCATTATTTATTATCTTTTTAATCTCTGCCTCAGGAATATCGTATGGGTGAGCGAGAACAGGCAGAGCACCGGCTGTGAGCAAAATTTCTACTACTTTTTCTGTCTCTACATGGGTAAGTGGGATGTAGGCGGGTTTCCCGTACCGGAAAAAATCCCTGTAAAAATTAAAGTGCGGCGAGTCAGAGCGGTCTCCATCAATATATCGTCTTAATGTCGGGTTGTCCCTGTTTCTTTTGTTTTTAACCAGCGCATCATAGAAGATAGAACCATTTGGAACCATACCCCTGGCTGCTCTCACTGCATCATCATATTCAATGAAGAATCCCAGTTCTTGCAATTTTTTTACCCGCGCCCGCGCCTGCTCCTCCTTTCTTGATTTTATCTCCTCTATAATCCTTGAAATTTTCTTCGATTGACTGTCAATAAAATAGCCCAGGATATGGACATCCATGCCGTTAAAGTTGCTGTTAAATTCAACACCGGAAATAAATTTAATATTATACTTCAGGGCAAGTTCCTCCGCACGTGGTAAAGCCGAGATATCATTATGGTCAGTTATGGAAAGGACGCGAATGTCTGCCCCATCTGCATTTTTAAAAATCTCATCTACCGTAATATCTCCATCCGGTGAAACATCTGTATGAACATGAAGATCTATTCCAAACACATTAAAATTTTATCAGAAAGGGCTTCTTTCATCAATTGTTTTTGCTCACGATAAATTACCTTTCCCAATCTCTTCAAATATTTTTCAATTCTATTCTCATTGACATAATACGATTTTTTGTATAAATTAAATTTTAGATGCGATTTTATTCAATTTTATTATGCCTGACTCTTTTGACTTTTATCCTTCCTGCTGAGGATAGCAGGGATATACCACTCGTAAGAGTGGCGCTCCTGCGAGGGCTTTCAGCAATATCCATTGATGGCAAGAATCTTCTGATTCGCGATGTATGGACCTATTCCCCGGTATTTGAATCAGAAGAATTCTCCGGACTAAAACTAAAAGTAAATTCCGGCACAATTATGTTAAACAACAGGGAAAGCGAAACAAACTGGGTCACGGTAATTCCCCTGAATGGAATAATGAACCTCAATGGCAAACCCTTCAGGGGGAAGGCAGAGGTTGCCGTTGATACTGATGGCAAACTTGTGGTTATAAATGAACTTTCCCTTGAAGATTATCTTAAGGGCGTGATTAATCGCGAAATATCATCTGCCTGGGAGATGGATGCTGTTATGGCACAGGCAATTGTCGCCAGGACATACGCACTTTACAAAAAACGGGACCGGGCAAATAGATTTTATGACCTTGAATCAAGCGTTCTGGACCAGGTCTATGGAGGTGCTGACACGGAGGATGCGAGGGTCAGATACGCCGTTGAAAATACAGAAGGTATGGTGTTGACTTATGGTAATGAACTAATAAAGCCCTATTATTTTTCAACATGCGGCAGTTGGACAGAAGATGGAAACAATGTCTGGGGAGAAGCAAAGCCCTATCTTAAAATGATCAGGTGTAAATATTGCAAGAACTCACCCGCCTTCAACTGGTCTCAGAAAATTCCATTATCAAAATTTGAAAGTGCTCTGCGTTCAGCCGGTTACCGGATAAAGGGGATTAACTCAATAAAGATTCTCTCGCAATACGACAGCGGGAGGGTAAAAAAATTACGAATCTCGGGAAAATCCGGAGAGATAACAATAAGCGGTGTTGATTTCAGGAGAATTATGGGATATGATGTGATAAAAAGCACAATGTTTGAGGTATTCATAGAGGGCAGTTCTGCTGTATTTAAGGGAAGGGGCTCTGGACACGGTGTAGGCCTCTGCCAGTGGGGAGCAAAGGGGATGGCTGAAGACGGTTACACCTACAGAGAGATTCTTGAGCACTATTTCCCTGGAACAGAAATAAGGAGGTGGTATTGATGAAGGATATACTGACAGAAAAGGATCTGCAAGATTTCAAGGAGGAAATAAAGAGGTTACGAAACGAAAGGGACAAACTCCAGGAGAAGGTAATTGAACTTTATATTCTCTATAATGTCTCAAAGGCACTGAGCTTTCCATTGCAACTGAATGAACTCTTTGAACTTTCCATGCATCTAATAGCAACATCCCTGCAGGCGGAGAAATACGCCATTCTCCTCTTCAATGAATCAAAGAATCAGCTCTTTATTCAGGCATCCAGCGGACTCAGCGATGAAACCGTAAGAAATCTGAATTTTAAAGAAGGCGAAGGTATTGTGTGGGAGGCAATCAACAAAAACAAGCCATTACTTATAAACGATACAACCGGTTATGATATGTATAAATTTTATAAGGGCTTTGAAAAAGAGATTGGCTCCTATCTCTGTGTTCCTTTGCGCGTTGTTGGAGGGAATGTAATTGGCGCCCTCGTGACACATTCAAGGGAAAAAAACGCGTATGGGAAGCACGCGGTTGAACTCTATAGCAAGGTAGCGGAACATATCGCAACAGCAATTGAGAATGCCCTTGTATTTCAGAAAACACTTGAACTCTCTTACAAGGACCCCCTCACTCATCTCTTTAATCGTAGATACTTCTTTGATCGGCTTGAAAAGGAGGTCCAGCGGGCAAGCAGATACGGAAGGGTCCTCTCGCTCCTTATGATTGATGTTGATTTCTTCAAGGCGTACAACGACAGAATGGGACATCTTAAGGGAGATATTGTCCTTAAACAGATAGCTAATATCATGTCTCAGAAATTAAGGTCCCACGATGTACTTGCACGCTTTGGTGGAGAGGAATTTATGGCATTGCTGCCTGAAACCAGCAAATCCGCTGCTGCTGCTGTGGCTGAGAAATTGAGAGCAGAAATTGAGACCTCAAATTTTGAGGGTGAAGAACTTCAGCCAAAAAATAATCTCACAGTAACAATAGGAATATCTACATTTCCTCAGGACGCAATGGATTCATTTCAGTTAATCAACCTTGCAGACAAAGCCATGTATGAGGGCAAGAAAATGGGGGGGAATATTGTGGTAAGCGATGGTCTTTCCTGAAGGCTCACCAAAACTTGATGATTTTGATTATGTCCTCCCTAAAACACTGATTGCACAGGAGCCCGCACTGATTCGCGATCAGTGCAGACTACTGGTGTTGAATAAATCAACGGACGAAATCTTCCATAAAAGATTTTTTAATTTATCAGAATTCCTTATGCCAGGCGACCTCCTTGTCCTCAACGACGCACGGGTCATGCCATGCAGAATCTATGGGAAAACTGATAGAGATAAAAATGTAGAGGGACTCTTAATCAGGGAAATTGACTCAAAGAGATGGTCAGTTCTTATTAAACCATCAAAGAAGGTAAAAGAGGGTATGAAGATTTTATGGGAGGGACATCTTTCTTCGGTAGTAGAGAGGCGGACTGATGGAGGAAACTGGATTATTTCCTTTGAATCGGATAACATCCGTAAAGCACTGGATAAACTCGGCAATGCGCCCTTACCACCCTACATCAAAAGGAGTAGATTTCATCCCATGAGAAAGGCAGACAGAATCATGTACCAGTCGGTCTTCAGCACCACTGATGGTGCAATTGCTGCTCCAACTGCAGGGCTTCATTTTACAGAAAGATTACTTTCTGAACTCAAGATGAGCGGGATTAATATATGTTACATTACCCTCCTTGTTGGCGTGGGAAGTTTTGATCCAGTGAGAACTCTTAACATAAGGGAACACAAAATGGAGTCCGAGATGTTTACAATAAAAGAGGAGGTTGCAGAAATGATTAACAGGACAAAGTCATCAAGAAAAAGAGTCATTGCCTGTGGCACCACGGTCGTCCGGGCGCTGGAAACATCAGCCCTGAAAACAGGGGTTGTCACTCCAGTTTCCAGCTATACCTCCCTCTTTATCTATCCAGGGTTTAAATTCAATGTAATTGATGCATTAATTACAAATTTCCATCTACCTCGCTCAACTCCACTTATCATGACCTCTGCCTTTGCAGGAAGAGAAAGGTTGTTTAATGCCTACAAAGAGGCAATAAGATTACGCTATCGCTTCTTAAGTTACGGCGACGCCATGCTCATTGTGTGATACATTTTCCCTTGTTATTACTACTTAAAAATGTCACATATTTGGTATTTATCAGGTAGTCGCTGGCTTTAGCCTGCGCAAATGACTCTACCCTCACCCTCCCCTTTATCCCCTCCCATCAAGGGAGGGGAGGTAAAATACAAGCAAATGACCTTTTTACCATTTGCTTCTCATTGGATACC
>FWPU01004559.1_pt1 | contig 31073 bp, 25 predicted proteins | sample 2228361 | NCBI WGS metagenome assembly FWPU01 (sample SAMEA103939777, study PRJEB20133) | metagenome | reverse complement strand
TGTAGCGGTGCGATCCTGACCCGATGTTAAGGGGGTGCATCGCACTGAATGTCCCATCCCTGTTGCAAATGCGGGGAATAAACCCCGTTTAAAAGGTGTAGACTTTCTAACGGGGTAAAATGGAGGAAAAAATGAAAATCAGCGTAGCATTTGGTATATTTTTAGCACTTGGTGTGCTAATAAGTTTAAATGCCCAGTCCTACCCGCCTGATGGCTGGCGGGTTAAAATGACAATTGCCTCAACCTCAGAACAACAGAAGTTTGCTGATATGGTGATCAAAGGTGATGCCATTCACACAATCTGGATTGATAATCGTGAAGGTAGTTATCAGGTTTACTACAAAAAATCAACTGATATGGGCATGGGGTCAAATCTCTACATTCTACATTGATATTGACAGGGTTTAGACAATAGGTACAATAATGTGTGGTAATTTATATCAGGGGCGGTATCAGGCTTTTTTGGTGGATGCGGACAATTATTTAGTGGAGGTATCTCGGTATTTGCATCTCAATTGTGTTCGGGTGCGTGGTTTGGTTGGCAAGGGTTTTCGAGGGCGTTGGGATTATGTTCGGCTATATGGTTGGTGTTGAAGCAGCGTCAGGCGCAGGGTGTGATGTGTGGTATGGCAGCGGAGTTGTTGCATAAGTATAGTGAACTTAGTCAGCGGCAGATTGGTGTTTTACTGGGTGGGATTGATTATGGTGCAGTGTATTTGTTGCGGTGTCGTTTGCCGGAGCGGATGTTGAGAGATTTAGTTTTATATAAACAATTCACGGAAATTGAGAAAAAAGTGTATAATGAATGTAGAATGTAGAGATTTGACCCCATTCCTTGAAGAATTTCTCTGCGGGTGTCTATTTTGTGCGGTTGGAGGCTAAAGGTTGTGAGAAGATAGAGAAGGTTGTATTGTTAAGATAATGGGGAAAGGCAATTAATGGCAATTCAGGGCATTTAAAGGCAGCATAAGGCGATAGAGGGCAGATAAAGGCAGATTATCAGGGAATATCAAGGGCGAGTAAGGGACATCAGGGAAAATCAAGGGCGAGTAAGGGACATCAGGGAATATCAAGGGGGAGCAAGGAATATCAGGAATATCAAAGGGAGGTTAGTAGGGTAAGGCTTTAGAGGCTTGCAATTCGTCCGACTGAAGTCGGACGCTACAACTTTTTGGTTTGTTTTTCTATTTTGAATTTTGAATTTCGTATTTTGAATTTGTTTCGGATTTCGTGCCTCGGATTTAGGATTTAATATGCCAGTTGCGGTTTGGTCCACCACTCTGTTTGGCGGAAAGCGGTGGGGTTTATCGCACACAAAAAGGTGATCAAGTAGACACAGCCCTGGTGACTGTCCGAAATTTCATCTTGAGTCATTTTTATTTTTGCGCGGGCTTTTGCAAAGGCCCTGGTAGCGCAAGGTTTGCGCTGGGCAAGGAGTCCTATTACTTTTAGTATTTCTTTAAGATCTTTTTTAACCTGGAAATAAGGTCCTTTAACGTTCGCAATGGATTATTGACTGGGTGTTGAATTTTGTTATAATTTTCTATGATTGATAAAGCGGTAAATATTTTGAAGTCTACAAAATCCTTGTTCGTCCTCACTGGAGCAGGTATCTCAGCAGCAAGTGGAATTCCAACCTTTCGTGATAAAGATGGTCTCTGGAAGAACTACTCAGCAACTGAACTGGCAACACCAGAGGCATTTGAAAGGAATCCCAAACTGGTCTGGGAATGGTATCACTGGCGCCAGGGAATAATCCTGAAGGCAAGGCCAAACCCTGCCCACTATGCCCTTGTAGAATTAGAGAAAAAAGTAGAAAGATTTCTGCTCTTGACCCAGAATGTTGATAATCTTCATAAAGTTGCCGGGTCCAGGAATATGCTTGAATTGCACGGTAATATCTTCCGGACAAGATGTCTGGATTGTGGTGAAACAATGACTTACCAGGTTGAAATAAATAGCAATGGCGAGGCGGAGCAAAAGAACGCATTACCACATTGTTCCTGTGGTGGTCTTTTGCGCCCGGATGTAGTCTGGTTTGGTGAACCAATACCCCAGAATGTTTGGGATGAATCAATCAAGTTTCTGACATCTGCGGATACTGCACTAATTTGTGGGACATCTGGAGTGGTCTTTCCTGCTGCGGCAATTCCTGGTATTGCCAGGGATCATGGGGCAAAGACCATAGAAATAAACCTTGAGTCCACATCAATCAGCAATATAGTTGATGTATCAATCACAGGAAGTGCTGACAAAATCCTGCCCGAGATTGTTGAAGGATGTAAGAATTAATTTCAGGGTTTTGTCTGTGAGTATCTGGCTACTTCTCTTAAGAGTCTCTCTGTCTCTTTTGCCTCTTTTTCATCAATTGGATTAATGGCAAAGCCGGCGTGTATCATTACATAATCACCAACTTTAACTTCGGGTGTGAGCACAATGGAAATCTCCCTGCGCACACCCATAATCTCAGCGATTGCCATATCGCCATTGATTTTTTCTATTTTGCCAACAACTGCCAGGCACATAACCTTATTACTCCAGGACTTTGGTATTTCTTTTTTGAATCAAATTGGCATAGATGGTCTGACCGTATGAGATACAACCATCATTTGTAGGAAGCTTGTGGTGTGTATACACCTGAAAGCCATTATCTTCAAGCTTATCAATCATTAAATCCAATAAGAAGCGGTTCTGAAAAACACCGCCCGATAAAGCAACCTTGTTCATGCCATATATCTTACGCAATCTTTTTGCAATGTCAAGTGAAAACGCGGCAATAGTATTGTGAAATTTTGCCGAGATAATGCTTTTATCAATACCATTTTTAATATCATTAAATATACCCTGCAGGATTTTCTGCACATTGATTATCATTTCAGCAGGAATTGATGTCTGTGAAATTTCATAGTTATACCAACCCTTCGCACCTTTTTTCGCAACATATTCAAGGTTTATTGCTGCCTCTGCTTCATAGGTAATCTCAGGGGTGATGCTAAGCATTGCTGAGACACAATCAAAGAGCCTGCCCATACTTGAGGTGTATGCAAGATTGTAGTTATTGTCAATCATCCGGATAATTGTGTGAATTTCATCCGTCTTAGCAAGGTCTTCTTTTCTGCCAAGGAGTTTATATAGATATGCAATTGCTATCCGGTAAGGTTTTTTTATACTCTCCTCACCACCGGGCAAGGGCAGGTAGTCAAGATGGCAAACCCGTTCCAATTTTCTGATATTACCAACAAAAAATTCACTACCCCAGATTTTGCCATCAGTTCCATAACCTGTGCCATCAAAGGCGATACCGATGACCCTGTCAAAGATTTTATTTTCACCAAGGACCGAGATGATGTGGGCAATATGGTGCTGGACACCAGTTGCATTTAACCCTTTCTTCTTTGCCATTTCCTTTGCAATCTTTGTGGAGAGATAATCAGGATGAAGATCATAGACAATCAATTCCGGTTCAATCTTAAACCATTTTTGGTATTTTTCTATCATTTCCGTAAAAAAGTTAAGGGTCTCCAGATTATCAAGGTCACCAATATGCGGAGAGATATAGGCAGACTTTTTATCTGCAAGTACAAATGTGTTTTTCAAATAGGGTCCAAATGCAAGGGTTGGTCTGACAGCAAATGGTAATTCAACTGGCACCGGCACATAACCGCGTGAGCGTCGGATAATAGAAAATCCTTTTCCTTTTAGATAGAATCCCACTGAGTCATCGCAGCGATTGATGATTTCACGATTATGGGCGAGATAGAATGAGACCATATTTTTTAATCTTGTCTGAACCTCTTTGTCATCCTTAACCAGTGGTTCATCCGCAATATTGGCACTGGTCATTACCAGATACGGTATTTTTTCCAGTAGCAAATAATGGACTGGTGCATAGGGTAGCATTACACCAAGGTAGGGATTTTTTGGTGCTACCTCTTCACAGATAATTCTATGCTTTTTTCTTAAAAGCACAATCGGTGCAATCGGCAAATTCAGGATCTTTCTTTCCTGTTTTGATACATAGCAGATGTTATCAACTTTCTTTTTTTCAGCCATTATTGCAAATGGTTTTGTGGGACGATTCTTAAGACTGCGCAGTTTTCTGACTGATGTGCAATTTGTAGCATCACAGGCAATATGAAAACCACCAATGCCTTTAATGGCAATGATTTTGCCTTTTTTTAATAGACTTATTGCATAGGCAATCGGGTCAGCGGTTTTGATTTTTTCTCCGTTGATTCTGTAGATATTGAATTCAGGTCCACATACTGAACAGCAGTCAGGCTGGGCATGGAACCTGCGGTCAGCAACATCTTCAAATTCTTTTTTGCACTGCGCACACATCCTGAATTCCTTCATTGATGTTCTCTTGCGGTCATAGGGTGTATTGAGAATAATAGAATATCTTGGTCCACAATTTGTGCAGTTTATAAAAGGAAATCGGTATCTGCGGTCTTTTGGGTTGAAGAATTCTTTCAGGCAGTCATTGCAGGTAGCAATATCTGGTGAAATCTGCGTGAATCCGCGAGCAATTCTGCTTTGTTTTATCGTAAAATTCGTTTCTTTTTTTCTTATCGCAATCTTCCTGGTTTGTATTTCATAGATTATTGATGCAGAAGGTTTTTTTTCTGGAATGTTTTTGATAAATTTTTTTAGGGCATTATCAGTGCCCTGAATCTCAATCTCTACGCCATTAGAGGTATTTCTTACAAAACCTGTGAGATTATGCGAATGGGCAAGTCTGTAAATAAACGGTCTGAACCCTATTCCCTGGACAATACCTTTAATCTTAACGCGATAGCGTGGCATTGGGTATTATACTTATTGAAATATTATTATCAAGATGGTTCTAAACCGAATCCTCCCCATCCTTTCCCTTGAGGAGGATGATTTAGGTGAGGGTGATACCCTCGCTTTTTCACCTGACCCTTGACAATTTTCTTTTTGAGGTTATAATATATAATGTAATACGGAATTAAGCTGAAAAGGGGGTGATAGAGGAAACAAAAAAGAAAATCCTCCAGAATTTAGCCCGGAATTCTGGAGAAGATGGGGAGTTAGAGCAGGAAGCATAAGGCAACAAAGACGCGCAAAATTATCTATCTATCGCCCTATTGAGCATTTTATATGCTCAAGGGCAATATACCCTATCCTTTGACCTTTCTCAATTTGAATTCAGTGTTGAGAATGGTTATGATAGGGTAAGGGGAATAGGGATGTGCACAACAACGGACAGCGAGTATAATTTTCCTGATTCAGGACTTCTCATCTGGCATGCAACCAGAACTACTACTACAATTGGTTTGTTTAATACGAGACGGAAATGACCAATTAGATTAGAATATGCTACTGGAATGTACCAATGGGATTCGGCATTCGTAAATGAAAGATGGACCTACTGGCCAATCTATCCAGACCCGATCTTTGGATTTGACAGTCTTGATATGGCTAAAGGTCATTATGGTGCAAACGGTGGTGTTTGGCCACCATTGGGTAGTCCGTACTGGCGCGGCTTTGGCAGTGCGGGTGGTTTCTGGGACCCACCAGAATATACCAGGTTTGATGCCTTTACAAATCCTTCAACAAATTTTTATGATATCTGGCATGGACAAGTGTATCCTGAATGGATTCATTCCCATTTTGCTTTAAGAAATCTCCATCCTGATCCCATTGATAATAAAATTCTGCGGGCTGACATTTTATTAAATTATGTTCAGAGCGATATTGCAACTGCAACATCCTGGAACAATGCAAGACACATTGTCTCTGATGCCACTGGAAACCTGTATATGGTCTATGAAGCTGGTGGCTATGTCTATTTTACAAAGACAAAGGTTAATACAATGATTTGGGAACCGGCATATCCAATAGGTAAAGGAAATTCACCAGCAATTGCCCTTGATAATAATAATGTGCCCAACATTATTTGGTCGCACAAGGATACTCTATGCTGGGCAAAACGGCAGAACTACTACACCTGGCCTAAGTATGCACTTTACAAACCTTACCAGCCCGGCTGGGAAGCATACTACTGCGAGACACCCTCATTTGTAATTGATAACACCGGTTATGGCCATATTGTGTTTGAAAAGTATATATACGCCAATGGTCCATTCATCTGATGCCTCTTACACGCCTTTTATTGAAATATCTACTAATTGGCTCCATATTGTCTGGGTTGAAGAGCCAATTGTTCCACCTGATTGGTTGTCAAATATCCGGCATATCAGGTGTGACTTAAGCACAGGCTTATGGTATTCTCCACAATGGGTTACGACCACACCTGTTTATTCAAAATTGCCCCAGACAATAAAGGGTGAGCATATCGTCTGGACTGAATATGAAATACCTGATGGGAATATGGAAATCTATCACAGTCTCTGGAATTATGAGACTGGTTCTTGGGGTGTGCCAGAGAATATTTCAAATACCTTAAACAGTTCAAATGCACCGCAAGTAGCTGAAGACGGCTACAAATATCGGATAAAATTCGTTCTTTATCATGAAGGGGAAAGTAGATGGAAACTGAAAATAAGGATAGATAATGGTTGGACGCGAAATATCTGGGTAGAGCCCTATCAATTGACTGTGGTTGAAGGGATGATTCCTGAGGCATTTATCAAAGATGGGGAAATTGTGATTACTGATGAGGTTATTCAGGGCGAGCTTGCGGTTTTGAGTAGTATCATAATCTATCAGGAGTCAGAAAGACAGGGTGGACCGCAGGAGCAGGAGGTTGTGGATATTGGGAATAAGGTTGAGCCACTTGTGATAAAACCAAATCCTGTAAAGGATAATGCGGAAGTTTATTATCAGATTAACTCTCCAGGCATAATGAATCTCTCGCTCTATGACATTTCCGGGCGCAGAGTAATGTCATTCATAAGTGGTTACTATGAACAAGGATACTACAAGGTGAACTGGAATGGCACTGATGATACAGGTAGGAGACTGAGTGAGGGTGTTTACTTTATACGGCTGGATAATCAAACAGACGCGTTTACTCAAAAAGTAATAATTCTGAGATAAATGATAATTAGGGCTTTCAATGAAAAATTGAGAGCCCCGAATGGAGGTGGTTATGACTACTAATCGCATGTTCATAAATATAATTTACCTCATCATCCTTCCCATTGTCGCTTATTCACAAACCGAAAGATGGGTCTATAGATACAATGGCGCTGGCGGTGATTGTGCCTCTTGTCTTTGCTATGGTGTTGATGGAAATTTATATATTGGTGGTTATACCTTTAATGAGAGCACAAATTACGATTTTACGATAATTAGTCTGACAAATTCTGGCTCAGAGCGATGGGTCTATAAATATCAGACACTGGGAAGTAATTGGGATGTATGTAATTCAATTTGCTATGGGAATGATGGCAATATTTATGCGGCTGGAGACTGCACTGGGAGTGATTCTTTGTGCCATTTTACCATAATCAGTCTTACTCCTTTTGGAACTGAGCGATGGGTATATCAGTATTATGACGCCAGTGATGCAAAAGCGATATGTTATTCCCCAGATGGAAATATCTATGCTGTAGGTAGTACACACCGTAAGATTTTGGTTGTTGGTCTGGATAGATTTGGTAATGAACGATGGACTTATGTATATCCTACCCCTTCCAGTGAAACAAACTCAGGCAATTCCATTACATATGGTTTTGATGGAAATATCTATGTTGCTGGGTCTACTGGTCCAGAAGAGAGTACAGATGTTACGATAATCTCACTCACACCCTCTGGTTCAGAACGATGGGTTTACCTCTACAATGGGCCTGCAAATTATTATGATTTCGGGGAGTGTATTGTATATGGTCCGGATGGAAACGTCTATACATTCGGTAGTACTTGCTACCTTGAATATCCTGGTTATGTCTATTGGTATGGGCTTGCAATTTCTTTAAGTAATGCAGGAAATGAACTCTGGACTTATATAAGTTCTACTCGTCCGATTTGGTTTACTCAAGGTATTTATGGTGAGGATGGGAATCTTTACATGGCTGGCGATTTTGGCTGGGATATTCCTTTTTTTCTTGTTGAAAGCATATCCAATACTGGAAGCTACAGGTGGCGATACACGGATTCTACCTGGGGCTGGGCTAGTTCAATTGCCTATGGGGGTGATGGTAATATCTATGTAGGTGGCAAGACCTCTACTTATTTTCTTCCTGAAAGCAGTTATTTCACAGTTATGAAGTTTGCTTCTAATGGTGAGCTAATTTGGACCTATCAATACAATCCACCACAGTTAGGTTTCTTTGTTTCAGCCAATGCGGTTGTCTATGGACCGGATTGTAATATATACGCCGCGGGTGAAACCTGGAATAGTCTTACCGGTTCAGACTTTACGGTTATTAGTCTAAATCCAACCGGAATTGAAGAAGGTAAAAAATTAAAAACAGACAGCAAAGGGTTAGAGTTGATGGTTTTGCCGAGCGTTGTCAAAGATGAGGGCCTGATTCAATACACCATACCTGAAAAACAGTTTGTCTGTTTAAGCCTCTATGACATACTCGGCAGAAGGGTGAAAATGATTGCTGAAGGAATTGTTGAACCTGGCACCTATTCTTATAGATTGGATTCATCCAAACTCAGCTCTGGTATTTACTCTTTAATTTTGCAGGGCGAAGAAGAGATGGTGTGTGAGAAGGTCCAGATAATAAGATAAGGGTATTTTTGCAAGGCTGAAGCCTTGCCCTACAATTTTGTTTTTGGCCTTTATAGACCAATCCTGTAGGAGCAGTTTCTAACCGCGACATTCTGGTCTCTTTGATCTATCTGGGTTTTTGGGTTTATTTAGAAATTCTTCTTCTGGAATAGGGATTTTAATCCCGTCGAAATCCGAAATCTGTAGAGAGATTTGCAAATCGGAGCTGGAAGCCCCTCCAGCAAAAAATGTCGTTTGTAAATTGAGATTTAAAATGCCTCGCCAACTGCAAAGTGCAGGGCACCGCGAGATTCTTCTGGTTCAGGTTTTATTTTGAATCCATAATCAAGTCTCAGGCTTCCTAAGGGTGTGCGCAGTCTAATACCCGGACCAATTGCCCACTTCAACTTAAAATTTATATTATCAAATTCCTGCCAGACATTTCCAGCATCAATAAACAAAACACCCCCGAGTATCTTGTATATAGGAAATCTAAACTCAACAGATGTTTCAAACAAGAATTTTCCACCCGTTGGATTGCCGTTAGTATCCCTGGGTCCTATTGCCCACTCATTATAGCCCCGCACTGATGTAGTTCCACCGCAGTAAAATCTCTTATACACAGGCACATCTGATGATGGTGATACCGCCTGAACCGTACCGGCTTTGAATGATACACCAAGAACCAGCAGCAAAAAAGGCTTGAAAAAGCGAAATTCCGTTGTCGGTCGCAGATAATTGACCTCTGATGGCATAAATATTCCACCGGTTTCAATGCCAATATTTGCATAATTCCCGCTGTTTGTGAAAATCGGGTCATCCCTTTTATCTCGGAGCCAGCCCAAAACAATCCCATTTAGCCAGTCATTCTTTGTGCTATCGACTTCTTCGGTTCTAAAATATGTCTGAATATTATCAATATTATATTTTACTGATAATAGGCCATTCAAAAAGTTAAAGTGTATTTCATTATACAAGCCACTGTATCTCGTATTAAATCCAATCTCTTTCTTGAATTGATAAAACATTCCGAGGCGGTCCTGCGCAGGCAGTGCAAAAAGTCGGGGGAAAGAAATTTCAGAGTTCAGGCGATACTCGGCAAAACTCAGTTTTCCTTCAATCTTTCCTTTCCAGGCATTGCCAAACATATTTATATGCGTGAGCCCGGCACCAAGCCTCAGATAATCACGAGTTCCATAGCCAACCCGCAAATCCAGGATAATTGGTTTTTTTTCAGAGAATATGAATTGAACTATCTTGAAATTTTGTTTTGAGCTATTTTTCACCTGACTTCTGATAGAACTGAAAATACCCAGATTTGTCAAATTGCGCCTGCTCTGCAAAACCCTGGCATAGCGAAAAGTATCCTCGGGCTTCAAAATAATTTCTTTAAGAACAGTCTCATTCTTTGTTCTGGTTAGCCCTGATATTTCTATACCTTCAATGAATTGTTTTTCGCCTTCAATAATTTGATATAAAATCTTTGCCTCGTAGTTATCTATGAAGGTTTCATTATGTATTTGAACATCGGTATATCCGAGGTCATCATAAAGGGATGTGATGATATAATTATCTGTTTCAATCTTTCGTTGGTCATAAGATATTCCTGTTTGTGTGATGATTTTATCCTTCAGAAATTCCTTAGAAAAAAGTATGTTGCCGGTAAAATCAACAGTCTTGATTTTTGTTTGATTCCCTTCATTTACTTGTATATGAAGCTCAACAACCTTGCCCGTGCTGTCAAAGACAATGCTGTCTTTTATTTCGGCTTCAAGAAATCCATTGTTTTCATACAAATTCTTTATTGCAGTAATATCACCATTATAAATAGTAGCATTGAATTTTCCGCTGCGTAAAAAACCCTTTGTCTTTGTGAGCATTGTATTTTTGATAGCTTTATCAGAAAAATGATGATTGCCCTGAATATCTATTTTAGATACACGAAAATCAATGGTTAGAAAAATACAGAAGATCAGGCAGTTCATTTTATGAAGATTTTCCAGTTGAGGTCAATGCTTGAATTCATACTTGCTTGGTCATGAAGGGTATAGATAGAGAGATTGTCATTGAAGTTGTAATTAATACCAATTCTACGCATTTCCCAGGTCTCAATACCTGTGCCATAGATAAAGGTCAGTTTTTTGCCGATTTTTTTCTCCAGTCCTATATCCCAGTGTCTGGGTTCTAATAGGTCACCCGTAATCGTGAATTTCTCAAGTCCCAGCCCCTTTTCCGCAGTTTTTTCAATTGTGCCCCGGGCAAGTCCGATTGCATATTCTTTTGCCATACCTTTGAGATTGATATCCTTTATTTCGGTTAAAACATTCGTGCCCGGTCTTCTTCTACCGATTAATAATAAACTCACAATATCCTGCTCAGGTATGGGAGGAACTGAGGCTAACCGAAGATGCCATTTTTCTATTGTCCCGGTCAAATGCATTGTGATATCATACTCACCGTCTCCTGATATTACAGAATGGCTTGCTTCAAGGTCAAGAACCGGATTTATCTGATAGGGGTTGTCAAACTGTATCAATGCACTATTAATATCAAATCTTTTGCCGAGATACATAATCGTGCCTGGCGATGAAGTTTTCACTGTGCCATAGACATTTATTCTGGACAAAAAACCTTTTATCTGGAGGTCTGCGTCAACATTTACACTGGCAATATTGTTGGTAATTCTTATTCCGTTTGGCGAACTGATTCCTATATTACAGTATATTTGTTTGAGAATTCTATTCTGCTCTGGTGCCGGACGATTTGCAGTGGTGAGCAATTGGACAATTGACTGGAGGTTGAATGGTTTATCATAGATTGCCCGGTCAATTATTATCTCACCATCAATATTGTAAATATCTTTTTTGGCATTTAGTTGTGTCGAACCCGAAATGATTAATGAACCATATTTACTGTTTGTATAATCAATGTTCTTCAGCAGTAGATTAATAGCAATCGTATCAATGCCTGTTTCATGCAATTGTGCAAAACCGTTCATTTCAAAATTGCCCTTATTTATCTTACCATTTAGATATTCAATATCAAAATGGGTTTGCTGGAATTTTACGAGTGCACAAACCGAATCAATCTTTACACCTGGTAATGAATAGGCAATTTGCTCAAGGTTTAGACTACCTTCTATTCGTGGTGCATTCATATCTCCTTTGATTGTTAGATTTATATCAAGATAGCCGCCAGGTGGTTGCTCTTTGCTGAACATTGCATAGATTGTACCAATCTGAATATGCTCTGCCTTCATTGCCACATCAATTGCGCCATCTTTTTCTGTAAACGGAATCTGACCTTCAAAAAGGACATTGTTTTTCTGGACACTGATGATTGACTTCTGAATGTAGCAAATTCCTTTTTCAATTGTAACTATTATAGGTTCAAGGTTCTGGATTTCGTTTTCCTTTGCTGAAAGATACAGCGAGTCAATCCTGATTGTAGCTTTGGTCATCTCAGGTCTGCTCAATTCACCAATTGCAGAAATCTCAGCGGTAACATGCGCCTTTTTCAGTTCAGCATACTGCTCAAATGAAAAGTGCTGTAATACCAAGTGGCAGTTAAAGGGATAGTTATTATTCAATTGCACAAAGGCGCTGAGGATTATGGTATTCTTATCATTTCTGAACAAGATCTGTGCAGTATTGTTCTTCATACTGAATGCAATTGCATACTCTTCAAACAGCCATTTATCATATCCGAAGTTTTTCAAGTCAATTGTTCCCATGCCATTGATATTGTTAATTTTTCCATAAAGTTCAATATCAATTCTTAGGTCACCACTTAAAGAAATTGTATCTTTGCCAAACATCTCCGGGGATTGAAATTTTATATTTCCACTAAAGATTTTTCCAGTAAAACTGCTATCTTTTAAGCCATATTTGCCCGTAATATTCAGCACACCGCGCGGGCTTTTTATCAATCCCTGCTCAAGATGTATTGTGGCATTTCTAAACTTATAAATGAAATCTGCCTGAATGATTGTTTCATTGTAGTATGAGATATCATTCAGTGATAACTTACCTGATACATTCGGGTTAGCTATCTTTCCGTTTAACTGAGCGTTCAGACTGAGTTTTCCCTGGATTGGTACGGGTTCTTTTAGGAAGCTGTTTATAAGGCTAATATCAATACAGTCAACGTTAACCTTGCCTTTTATGATTTCGGATTTTTCAGTATTGAGTGTAGCATCAATGCTGGCGCAGAAAATTCGGTCTGTCAATCTAAGGTTTCCAATGGTCAGTATTTTATTTTCATAAGCAATATCGCCTTTTATCTCAGGAACAAAATCTATGAACTTTATTAGACCCTGCACCTGACATTTGAGTTTTGGGTTTTCAAATGAACCAGTGATTGAACCGGGTAGTCTTAATTCGCCGGACTGAGAAGCGATTCCCGCGAAGAAATTAGTGAATGTTTTTTTCAGTGTTATTGTCCACATTTCGGTATTGATTAATTGCGCATAAATTTCGGCATTAATATTCAGACTATCAAAAAATGGTATTGTCCAGTTGATTCCAACTCTGCCTGATATTCGGTTCTTTTGATAGATTATGTTAAGTTGATTACTTGATGAGACCTTTGGATGCAAATATGTGCCCTGAACATCGCCACGACTCTGGACACTGCCACTCAGTCCATTTACACCAAATTCTTCAGGAATTAGATTCAACGAGTATCTGAGGTCAAAGCTATTCTCATCAGTGAATGGAACAATGCCACTTACAACAAGACTGCTTCTCTTCGTTTTGATACTCAGCTCCTCAATGGAAAAAATCTGAGATGTTAGCATACCACGGATCCACAGTGAAACTCTGATACGCTGTTGATTGACTTTTCCTGCAAGATTTGAATTGTATAATTCCAATCTCTTTATGTTGATTTCAAATGGTCTTGCTGGTTTTCTTGTTCTGCCCTGGTCTTTTGACTTAAGATTGTCGGTTATTGTATTGATCTGGTTCAAATCAATATGCAGACCATCAATTGCTACGCTATTAATAGAAATCTTCCTAAATAGAATAGGGAAGAGGTTGTACGATATTTTTATGTTGCCAATACCGGCAACTTCGCCGATTTTGAAATCAATGATCTTTATTCTGTATAAAAGATTTCCTTTTAATGAACCAATATGAACTGGTGCGTCAATCTGGGATTGTATTGTTGATTCTATTTTGGTCTTTGCAAAATTTAATACAAACGGCATTCCCGCAAGAATAAAGATAATAACTGATAATAGTAGGACTAAAACAGGCAATACCAATATTTTCTTCATTATTTAGTATTATAGCATCATAAAGTCCTTAGTCAACAGATTATAGTGCATGCGCCAAGACATCGTTAAGAGGGGAATTTAGTTTTAACGGTTAAAAAGCTATGTCTTTTATCAAAATAGTATCTTCCCCACACTAAATCAAACTGTAGGCCAGGGCTTCAGCCTTGCTGAAATCTTTTTGGAAGAGGTTTATGGTTATTGGGTATGGCTGCCAGCATGGTTAAAGGGCATAGTCGGTAGCAGCCATCAGCCATGCAGCGTGGCGGATGGACGATTTGTTTCTTTTTGCGCCCGACTAATCTGGCCGCTACACATGACCCTAATGTATCTTATTTACCTCATAAATGAGGTAACTACGAATAACAGCATGTGATTGTGGTGCAGGAAAAGTAGCGCGGACTTAGATAATCGCAGTCTTGATTTTTGTAAATGTAAAAATATAATTGCTATTATGCAAATAACAGAAAAGACATCAGTTGAGGATTTGCTTGCTGTGTATCCTCATCTCGCAAAGGTCTTTGTTGAATTTGGGCTACCCTGTTATGTGTGCGGTGAGGCATTCTGGGGGACGATTGAAGAATTGGCACAGAGATATAATGTTGATACGGATAGATTGATCAAAGTCTTGAAGGAAAAGACACAAGAATCTGAGTAAGATGACTTTTATGGTTTTTATGCTTTGAACAAATAAGTGCGTAACCTTATGCCCGAATCTTCGTCTATAAATAATGAGAGAGCTGTAGCAGAAGTCATAAACAAGGCAAAGAATGGTGATGAAAGTGCCCTGGAATCATTGTGTAAGTATTTATTTGCAAATATCTACGGCTATGTATTCTACCGGGTCAAACACGAGGAAGATGCTGAGGAGATTACGAGTGAGGTGGTTTTGAGGATTGTGAGGAATTTAAGAGCACAGAAGGGCAATTTTTACGCCTGGATTTATAAGATTGCCCGAAATGCCGTGATTGACCATTTCCGGAAAACAAGCACCAAACAAGAGCTTAGTTATGATGAGTTGCAAACGGAGTTATCCATAAATGGTCATAAGAAAGATATCTTAAAGATGGATAGGTTAAAAGAGGCAATTGGGCATTTGACAAAGGAGCAAGGAGATGTGATTACGCTTAAATTTATCCAGGAATACAATAATAGTGAGATTGCCCGGATAATGGGTAAATCAGTCGGTGCAATCAAGGTCTTGCAGTATCGTGCACTTAAGGCATTGAGAGAATATTTCAGAAAGAAGGGTTATGAAATCAAAGATTGAGGAGATATTAGACCAGATACTTGACGAACTCAGTCAAGGTAAGGCCATAGATGAAATTTTGATAAAGTATCCAGATTATGCCCAGGAACTCAAGCCGTTATTGAAAATCGCTCAGAGCTTAAAAGAATTGCCCAAGCCAATGCCTTCTGAAGAGAGTGTTATGCAGACGGTTATCAAAGCCAGAAACGAGTATCGGGTAAGAAAACCAATTTACTTTATTAGACCCAGTTCTCTATTCCAGCCTGCCTTGATTCGTGTTCTGGGAATAATTGCTATTATTGCAATTATTAGTATAGGAAGTTTTCTTTTCAGTTCTCGTGCCATACCCGGTGATGTATTATATCCAGCCAAGATTTTTTCAGAAAGAATTCAATATACTTTTTCACCAAAATTAGAAGATAGGGTAGAGTTGAGAATAAATTTTGCAAGCCGGAGGACTGATGAGTTGTTAATGGTATTTGAAAGACAGAATAAACTGGATAAGAATCTTTTAGAGTCAATGTTGAATGAGACCGAGCATGCGTATTACTCTGCTTCAATGCTTCCTGAAGAGAAGGCAGATAATCTATTAAGGCAGGTTGCTCAGATAAACAATCTACAAAAGGATGCCCTCAAAAAATTGAAGAAAAACGCCTGTCCTTGTGATACAATTTTGATAAACGAAGCATTGAATAAGTGTATTAGCAGGTGTCAACACCTTGAAAATAGACTGAACCCACAACCCTGCCCCTGTGATAAGGACTCCTGCACCTGCTGGTAAGGTATATTAATAAGGTTTGGTTTCAGATAGGAATCAAATAAACCACGTAACTTTTTCGTTCCATCATCGTCTTTATAATTGATGGGATGGAAATTCCTGATTATTTTCTTTGTTACTCAGATAGTCTTTTCGCAGCCGTTAAATCTGGCCGACCTTATTGATTCAGCATTCACAAACAATCCTGAAATTAAGGCTATAAAAGCAAAATACGAGGCAGGGCTCACAAAAACCCCCTTATTGCAATACCTGCCAGACCCCTTGCTGGGTGTGGAAATTTCAGGAGAAATGACAATGTATTCAATCACCCAGGAGATTCCATTTCCGACCAAAATGCACAGTCAGTCAAGATATGCCAGATCAGAAGCAGAGGAGTTTCTGAATGAGTATTATGCGCTTGCTAATAAAATAGAAAAACAGGTAAAAGAATACTACAGTAAATTCTATCTCATTCAGATGGAATTGAATTTGATGGAGGAATCAAAGCGAATTCTTGAACAGATAATTATCAGCGCCAGAACCAATTATCAACTAAAGCGCGTGCCCCAGGCAGATGTAATTCATTCCCAGATAGCATTATTGAAGCTTGAAAATCATATATCAGAACTGGAGAATGAAAGAGCCATAGTAATTTCTGAATTGAACAGATTGATTAATCATCCAGTTGATAGTGAACTCAACATAGACCTTGATCTTGAAGTTGAGCCACTGGGTATTGACCTTGATTCACTATACAAACTTGCCCGAGCCAATAACCCGGTTTTAAAATCTTATATCTCAAGAGAAAAAAAGGCAGAGGCAGGGTTTTCTCTTTCAAAGCAGGAATACCTGCCTGATTTTATGCTAAAATATGAATTCGGAGGAATGGACTTTAAAGATTACAAAATAATGTTTGGATTGACTGCTCCTTTATGGTTCTGGCAAAAACAGAGGAATATGGTCTTAAAGATGAGGCAGGAGTTAACAAGGGTTCAGGCCGAATATGAGGCAATGGAGAACGAAGTAATGAAGATAGTAAGAGAATTGAAATTAATGATTGAAAATTATGAAAGAAAGACGAAACTGTATGAAAATGTAGTCATTCCACAGCTTGAATTGGCACTCCAATCCACAATGCGTGCCTATGAATTAAATAAAACCGAGATAATGAGTGTGCTTGATACACAGAGGATGTTGATTGAAGAAAAACTTGAATATCAAAGAACACGGTTAGCTCTATTTATATCAATCAGTGACCTGGACAATATTATTTATATCCGTTCATATTATTGAACTGATCAGCAGGAATTGTATGATTGAACCATCAGGAGTGCATAACTTTCTGGTTTATCTTTTGTTATTATTTATGAAGGAGGTAAAATGAAGGGATTGGTTTTGACCTTATTCAGTGTAATTCTGATTGCAGGTATACTTTTTATTGCCTGCACAGATACACAAAAGCCGAAGATTCCTGCTTCCGAGATAGGAAAAGAAGTAATATGCCCGGTGACCGGTGAAAAATTCAAGATAACAAAACACACGCCATTTGTTGACTACCAGGGCAATAGATACTATTTCTGCTGCCCGGGTTGTGATAAGACATTTCTTGCAAATCCTGAGAAATATTTGAATAAAGACAGAACAAAAGGAGTAAATGAGATGCTGAAACAAGTTCAGCATGACACATTCAGAATTCGGCGGGATACAACAGAAATCAGTTACTGGACCTGTTCAATGCACCCAGCAGTCCGTGCAGATAAACCAGGCAAGTGTCCAATCTGTGGAATGACTTTGATCCCTGTATATAAAGGAAGCGAGAACAGGGTTGTGATTGATAGTGAGAAAGTGGCAATATTGAGAATAAAGACTGCTGCTGCAGAAATGAGAAGTTTGACAAAGAGATTCTCAGTCCCGGCAAAGGTTATCAAGGATGAGGAATTATATATGCTGCAACAGGAATTACTCGCATCCGGCAGTGAAAATTCAGAACTCTATAATGCAACTACTTTGAAGTTAAAACAGCTGGGTTTTTCCGAGACAGATATTGCACAGATGAGAAACCAAAAATACCCTGATGAATCCCTGATTCTACCTGACTTGAAGTGTGCCTGGTTAGTTGCTGAAATCTATGAGCAGGATATTGGAATTGTCAAAAAGGGAAAGGATGTGAAAATTAAATTTCCTGCCTTTCCTGAAAAAGCATTCATCGGAACTATTGTGGCAATCGAAACGCAGATAAACCCAATGACCCGCAGTGCAAAGGCGCGGATAAAGATTAATAGACCTTCTGTTATATTATTTTCAGATATGTATGCCGATGTAATCATTGAAGCTCCTCTGGGCAGATACCTTTCAATACCTGCAAATGCCTTAATAGATACAGGACAAAGGAAGGTGGTGTATGTTGAGGTTAACCCGGGGCAGTATGAAATGAGAAATGTAATAACTGGGATAGGGACAGAAGGGTATGTTCAGGTTATTAAGGGTTTGGCGGAAAATGAAAAGGTTGTTACTGATGGAAATTTCTTGCTTGATTCTCAGACCACGCTTGCCCGTGGACAGTCTTTGCTTTATGGAGCAGGAGAAGAATTAAATGAGAAACCCATTGAGCACCAGCATTGATGACTATGGCTAAAAACTGATTTTCCGGGGGGCAAATACTTATGATTGAACGACTTATTAAATGGTGTTTACATAATCGCTTTCTGGTCTTGCTATTTACGATGATAATTATTATTGGCGGGACCCAGGCAATAAAAAATATTCCAATTGATGCAATCCCAGATATTGGTGAGAATCAGCAGATTGTCTTTGTTGACTGGCCAGGACGGGATGCCCGCATCATAGAAGACCAGATAACATACCCTCTGTCTACAAGGCTCCAGGGGATACCAGGAGTAAAAACAATTCGTGCCTCAAGTGCATTTGGCTTTTCAATGATTTATGTTATATTCAAAGACAACATTGATTTTTACTGGGCAAGGTCCCGACTCCTTGAAAAACTCCAGGAGGCATCAATGATTTTGCCCAAAGGCGTAGTGCCAGTTCTGGGACCGGATGCGACTGGACTTGGTCAGGTATTCTGGTATACAGTTGAAGGTGATAATTATACCCTTGCTGAGCTCCGTTCTATTCAGGATTTTTACCTAAAATATCAATTGCAATCAGTTGAAGGGGTATCAGAGGTTGCCTCGGTCGGCGGCTTTGTAAAACAATATCAGGTTGATGTTGACCCGAATCGGCTTGCAATATATGGGATAAAGTTCTCTGATATCTACAATGCTATACGCAGTTCAAATATAGATGTAGGGGCAAAGGTCATTGAACAGGGTGGTATGGAGTATACCATTCGCGGGGTTGGCTTCATTCGTTCAATTGAAGATTTGAAAAAGATTGGAGTTGGTGCATATAATGGCACACCGGTTTTCTTAAAAGATATTGCCCGGATACAGATTGGACCTGATTTTCGGCGCGGGGCACTTGATAAGAATGGTGAAGAGGTTGTTGGTGGTGTTGTAATCGTCAGATATAGAGAAAACCCATTAAAGGTTATCAAAAAAATTAAGGAAAAGATAAATGAAATAACACCCGGCCTGCCTTCGGGTGTGAGAATCGTTCCATTCTATGACCGTACTGAACTTGTCAATCGGGTAATGAATACGCTGAGCGATACATTATTACAGGAAATAATATTCTGTATTATTGTAGTACTGATTCTTCTTGGTCATCTTCGTTCAGCAATCACTATCTCCCTTGGGTTACCTGTAGCAGTTCTAATTTCATTTGTAATAATGTATTTCTTGAAGATTGATTCCAATATAATGTCATTGAGTGGCATTGCCATTGCCGTTGGCACCCTGGTTGATGCGGGAATCGTAATGACCGAAAACATCCATCGCCATTCAGTGATGTATCAGGAGAAAAAAGACCGAATTGCATTAATCCTTGATGCCGCAAAGGAAGTTGGTCCGGCAATCGTCACTGGCATAACGAGCACAATCATTTCATTCATTCCGGTCTTTGCCCTTGAGGCGCAGGAAGGAAAACTATTCAAGCCCCTTGCCTATACCAAGACCTTTGCCCTGGCAGCCTCAGTTATTGTAGCATTGACACTCACAGTCGTGCTCAGTTATTATCTTATGCGTGGGAAAATGCGTGCGCCAGAAGAGAATCGAATAGTTGGTTTTTCTTTAAATACATACGAAAGGATTCTGCGCTGGGTTTTGAAAAACCGCTGGAAATTTCTTTTAATACCAGTTGCGATACTTGTAGTAGCCGGAGTTTTAAGCACGAAGATTGGAAGTGAATTTATGCCGCCATTTGATGAAGGCACAATTCTGTATATGCCAGTGGTTGCGCCCTCAGTCTCGCTTACCGAGGCATTGCGAATAATGCAATTGCAGGACAGTATCATCAAGACCTTTCCTGAAGTTGAAGAGGTGGTTGGCAAACTTGGCCGGGCTGAAACTGCTACCGACCCGGCACCGATTGAGATGTTTGAAACCGTTATCAATCTAAAGGATAAAAAATACTGGCGAAAGGAGATGACAAAACAAAAACTTATTCATAGCCTTGATTCTATACTGAAATTCCCCGGTGTCAGTAATATCTGGACACAGCCTATCGTGAATCGCATTGATATGCTTGCTACCGGGATAAGAACTCCAGTGGGTGTAAAGATCTTTGGACCTGACATTGATACACTCCAACGCCTGGCTGAAGAGATTAAGAATATCATTCAAGATGTGCGTGGTGCAGAAGACCTGTATGCAGAAAAAATCACAGGTAAGCCATATCTTGAAATCATTCCTGAGCGTGAGAAGATTGCCCGCTATGGTTTGACGATGAATGATGTATTGGAGCTCGTGGAGATGGTAATCGGTGGCGAAAACCTGACAATGATGATTGAGGGCAGGGAGCGTTATCCAATCAGGCTGCGCATCAGCCGGGAATTGAGGGATACTCCAGAGAAGATTGGTAGAATCCTTGTGCCAACAATGGAAAATGGTTATGTTCCTCTGGGTCAGATTGCAAAGATAAGGATAGTAGAAGGGCCCTCAATGATCAATTCAGAAAATGGCATGCTTCGTGCATATGTTCTGGTTAATGTTCGGGGTCGCGATTTGATGGGATTTGTTAGGGAGGCAAGTAAGAAAGTAGCACAGAACATGGCAGGAAAAATTCCTCAGGGTTATTCAATCCAGTGGTCAGGACAGTTTGAAAATCTGCTTCGGGCACAGCGCAGATTGTTTGTGCTGATTCCCTTGAGCCTTTTGATTATTTATATTATTAACTTTTTTAACTTCAGGTCTCATCGCAAGGTCTTGAATATCTTCTTTACCGTGCCTGTAACATTTGCCGGTGGAATCATCCTTCTTGCAATCTATGGCTTCAATTTTTCTACTGCAGTCTGGGTTGGATTCATCGCAGTATTCGGGATTGCGGATGACGATGCAATCTTGGTTACAACCTATCTTGACCAGGTCTTTGCCCGGAGAAAGCCAAAGACCCGAGAAGAAATTATTGAGGCGACAGTAGAAGCGGGCAGGGCGCGATTCAGACCGGCATTTATGACTGTTACTACAACATTTTTGGCACTTTTGCCCATTTTTATCTTCGGTGGAACAGGCAAAGAAATAATGCTGCCAATGGCAATACCGAGTTTTGGGGGAATGATGGTTCATATGATTACCTGGTTCATTGTGCCCGCAATCTATTCCTGGTTTGAGGAGAGAAAACTCAGCCATTGACAATAGCCTACTTTTTTAGTATACTATTGTCCTATGAAATTGACAACAAGAACCCGGTATGCGGTCAGGGCACTGGCTTATCTGGGGGCTCAGAAAAGAAAGGCAGTTAATCTAAATGAAATTGCGAAAAACGAGAGAATAAAACCCAAATTCCTGGAACAGATTTTTCTAAAATTGACCAATGCCGGGATATTAAAGACAATAAAAGGCCCTGGTGGTGGATATTCTCTGGCAAAAAACCCAAAGAGAATTACATTCAAAGAAATTATGGATGCAGTTGGTGAGTCTTATTTTTTGATAAATTGTTTAAAAAATCCAAAATCTTGTTTGCGCAGCAGATACTGTCCGGTACGCCCTCATTGGTTAGAACTCAACAAAAGCACTATCAAATTCTTTGAAAATCACAACCTTACCAGTATCTGCAAAAAATCTATTTCAAAGTATTGGAATTTGAAAAATTCCAATACTTGATGATGAAACCTTTCGTTATGAATAAGAAAAAACCAAGATATTCGAGGAAAGGCGGTATAAAATGGGTTTTGCACAAACTGAATGTTTGTTATATAACGGGGGTTTTTCAGGGGGTATCTCCCTGCATATCTTGAATTATGAATAGGGCAGTTGGGCTTTTGTCCGGTGGACTGGATTCAACCCTTGCGGTAAAATTGATGCTTGAGCAAGGCATAGAAGTCATTGGTTTGAATTTTATTACTCCTTTCTGCACCTGCACAAAAAGGGGATGCCAGAACCAGGCAAAGAAGGTTTCAGAGAGATTTGGCATTCCGTTGAAGATAATCGGTGTCAAAGAGGAGTATATCAATCTTGTGAAAAATCCTGAATATGGCTATGGCAAAAATATGAATCCCTGCATAGACTGCCGGATATTTATGTTCACAAAGGCGCGGAAGATTATGGAAGAGACAGGTGCCTCATTTGTTTTTACCGGCGAGGTTCTTGGAGAAAGACCGATGTCCCAGAATTTGAGGGCGATGCAGATAATTGAAAGAGTATCGGGTCTTGAAGGAAGACTATTAAGACCACTCTCGGCAAAATTCTTTGAACCCACAATTCCGGAGAAAGAGGGGATTGTAAATAGGGATAGATTACTGGCAATATCTGGGCGTTCACGCAAACCCCAGATTTGCCTTGCTAAAGAGAAGAATATATTTGATTATCCCTGCGCGGCTGGTGGTTGCCGACTTACTGACCCAAACTTTGCAAGGCGCCTTAAAGATGCATTCGCTCACAGAGAAGATTCCTTTACTGAAATAATCTTGCTGAGATACGGCCGCCATTTTCGCCTGCCTGGTGGCGCCAAGGTCATCATTGGGAGAAACGAAGAAGAGAACGGAATACTGAAGGCTTATACAAATTCTAATCACAATATCCTGATAGAGACAAAGGACTTTGTTGGACCTGTAGCACTTTTGAGTAAATACAAAGACGAAAAAGATATTGAACTTGCAGCCGGGCTCTGCCTTTTTTATAGTGACTACAAAGGAAAAGAACCTGCCAGAGTGAAGATTCAAGATTCTTATGAAATCATAGTTCTGCCTCTATCAGAAGAAGAAATTAAAAAGTTCAGGATATGAAAAGAGTTTTTGACACAATCCTTGAAACGATAGGCAATACCCCTCTGGTTTGCCTGCATAATGTAGCCAAGGGCGTGAAGGCACAAATTTACGCAAAATTGGAGTTCTTTAATCCAGGGGGGAGTATAAAGGACCGAATGGCGATTTTCATGGTGGAGCAGGCAATAAAAAAAGGACTTCTAAAACCAGGTGGAGTAATCGTAGAAAATACTTCTGGCAACACAGGCATTGGCCTGGCTCTTTATGCTGCGGCAAAAGGATTCAAGGCAATATTTACAATTCCTGATAAAATGAGCCAAGAAAAAATCAATCTTTTAAAGGCGTATGGTGCTGAAGTGATTGTCTGTCCTACTGATGTCCCACCCGATTCTCCTGAAAGTTATTATGAAACAGCAAAGAGGATTGCTCAACAGACACCCAATGCTTATTTGATAAACCAGTATCATAATCAGGATAATGTTGAAGCCCATTATCAAACGACCGGCCCGGAAATCTGGGAACAGACCATAGGAAAGATAAATTATTTTGTGGTCGGCATCGGGACTGGTGGAACAATTTCTGGCGCGGGTAAATATTTGAAAGAAAAGAATCCAAAGATAAAAATAATCGGCGTTGATCCTATTGGTTCGGTGTATCATGACTGGTTTAAATATAAAAGGATGACCGAACCAAAGGTCTATATGGTTGAGGGAATTGGCGAGGATATGCTCTGTGAAACCATGCATTTTGAGATAATTGATGATATCATTCAGGTGACTGACCAAGATGCCTTTTTGATGGCACGAAGGCTTGCTCAAGAAGAGGGAATCCTTGCTGGTGGCTCAGGTGGAGCGGCTTTTTGGGCCGCGCTGAAAATTAGTGAATCCCTGATTGATTCGGACTTGGTGGTTGTTATTATTCCGGACTCTGGTAGGAATTACTTGAGTAAGTTCTACAATGATGATTGGCTCAAGGAAAAAGGGTTTATTTAGAAAGGAGACTTGATGAGGTTTGAAACAAAGTCGGTTCATATTGGTGAAGAACCTAATCTCAAAGAGGGTGGAAGTGGTGATGTTGTTATACCTATCCACCTTTCTTCAACATTTGCCCGAAAAGAGGTGGAAAAACCCACTGCCGGATATGAATATTCAAGAACCACAAATCCCACAAGGGATGCGCTGGAAAAGAGATTGGCGGTATTAGAAGATGCGAAATTCGGCTTGGCATTTAGTTCGGGCATGGCAGCTGAAACTGTCTTGTGTCTAACACTTTTGAAGGCTAAAGACCATGTTATTGCATTTGATGATTTATACGGAGGAACGAAAAGATTGTTCAAAATCTTAAAACAAAATTTTGAAATTGAGTTCAGTTATGTAGCTGCGACAGATACTGAAAATGTAGCAAGGGCAATAACTGGACGTACAAAACTAATCTGGATAGAGACACCAACAAATCCGCTGATGAAAATCTGTGATATCAGCGCCATTTCAAAAATTGCCCGGGAAAATAATATTTTAGTCATTGTGGATAATACCTTTGCAACACCATATTTCCAGAAACCATTAAAATTAGGGGCAGACATTGTAGTCCATAGTACCACAAAATATCTAAATGGTCACAGTGATTCAGTTGGAGGCGCGATAATGTTAAATAATCATGAACTCTATAAACAATTAAAATTTAACCAGAATGCTACCGGTGCGATACTTTCTCCTTTTGATAGTTTTTTGGTGCTGAGAGGTATAAAGACCCTATCAATAAGAATGAAAGAGCACGAAAATAATGCATTCCAGATTGCGAATTTTTTGGAAGCACATCCGAAAGTGAGTAGAGTAATCTACCCTGGATTAAAAAGCCATCCTCAGTATGAACTTGCCTGTCGCCAGATGTCAGGATTCGGTGGGATGTTATCATTTGAAATAAAGGGCGGAATAACCGAGGCAAAGACATTTGTGCAGGGTCTCAGAATATTTGCCCTGGCAGAGAGCCTTGGCGGTGTAGAATCATTGATTGAAATTCCTGCACTGATGACTCATGCTTCAATACCAAAAGAAGAAAGGGAAAAATTCGGGCTTTTTGATAATCTCATTCGTATTTCGGTCGGGATTGAGAATTATCAAGATTTAATTGAGGACTTGGACCAGGCATTGAGGAAGGTATGAAGGTTTGTTTGTTGATATTATTTAGCTTCGTATGTTTTGCCCAGACAATATATGAAGTGGAACCAGTTGTTGTTACGGCAAATCGCTACCCGAAGAATATCTTGGAAATAACCAGAACGGTTGTGGTAATTGACTCCACAGAACTAAATAAGTATGCCTCAATTACCCAGGCTTTGAAAGACGCTGCAGGACTGGATTTAAGAATAAGGGGTAATAATATCCAGGCTGATCCAAGTATCAGAGGTTCAACATTTCAGCAAGTATTGGTTATGATTGATGGGGTAAGGGTAAATGACCCGCAGACCGGGCACCATAATTTGAACATTCCAGTGCCATTATCACAGATTGAGAGAATAGAAATTCTAAAAGGTTCTGCCTCTTCATTATATGGTTCTGATGCCTGTGGTGGAGTCATAAATATTATCACCAAGAAAACAGGAAGAATTGGTGGCGGTCTGGGTATTGGTAATTTTGGTTACAAAGAAATCTCGGCAATGTTGGGTGTAAAAAATCTTATGCTGAATTTTTCTGCCGATTCTTCAGATGGTTATGCATTAGGTTATGAGCATGCGCAATATAATATTGGCTGTAAATTCTCCCAGAAATTTGGTAATAACATAGATTTATCAATAATGGGTGGTTATTTGAATAAACGCTTTGGGGCAAAGAACTTCTATGCACCTTATGCTTCATGGGAGGAGAATCAGGCGTTTTTTGTTAATTTGAATAATCAATGGTTTGTCTCACCCAGGTTTATGCTCAATCCTATTTTTTCTTTTCGCACCCATATTGATACATTTATTCTTGATAGAAATAGACCTGAATTCTATGCAAATCGCCATCAGAGCTTTAGTTACAATGCCCACGTAATAGGTAATCTTGACCTTAAAAGTCTCGGTTTTTATATATCAGGTATTGAGCTAATAAAGGACTCTCTTAATAGCACAAGACTTGGTCAAAGACAACTCCAGAGGATTGCCCTGTTTGTTCAAATTGAAAAGAAATTTTTTCAAGACCGTGGGACAGTTGTTTCTGGTATCAGGGATGATTATTATTTTGATATGAACAACTCAATCAATCCCCATTTCAGTTTCAGTTATTCAATCAAACCCTCAATTAGATTGAATGCGGGGTTTGGTAGTTCGTTCAGAGTTCCATCGTTTACTGAATTGTATTATCAGGACCCGGTAAACAAAGGCGATTCCCTGCTTATGCCCGAATATGCCAGAGAGTATGAACTCAGTTTTAGTTACTTAGAGAAGATATTGTTGTTACAATCTACTGTTTTTTTAAGAAATTCAAAAGATGATATTGACTGGATAAAAAAGATAGCTGAATCAATCTGGCAGGTGTGGAATAGCGGTGAGACAAAATGCTATGGATTTGAATCTGCAATTCAATATAATCCTAATAGGTGGTTCTTTTTGAAAGCCGGACTTTCTTGTATTCAAATATTTAAACAATTGCCCCCGGATTACATCTCAAAGTACAGTTTACAAATTCCAGAGTATTCGGCAAACAGCGAAGTAAAAATCTTTTCACTGCTTGAATTCTCTTGTGATTGGTACTATTATGAAGCGGGTGATACCCGTTTTCTTTTAAATGCCTTCATTAGAAAAGATTATCAGATCTTAAAAAGAATGAATTTGACAGGAATGGTAGGCGTAACTAATTTCCTTGATAAGAAATATTATGATTTTAAAGATGTGCCTTTACCAGGCAGGGTATTTACTATGAGGCTTAATATTACAAAAATTTAATTGCTACAAAAGGAGGTATATGGCAAAACTACCGGAAATCGGCAAGATATCGGCTGAGGTCTTTAATGAGTTGATCTATCCCCACCTTGGGGCAGAGAACAGGCATATCCTGGTTGGTCCCCAGCATGGGGTTGATGTTGGAATTGTTGAAATTGGCACAAAGGCAGTGGCAATGACCTCAGATCCGGTCTTTATTGTGCCTGAATATGGTTTCAAACGCGCAGCCTGGTTTGCTACACATATCCTTGCTTCTGATGTTGTGACTTCAGGTCTACCACCAACCTATTTAACAATTGATTTAAATCTGCCATTGTCAATGATTGAAGAAGAGCTGGAAATTGTCTGGAAGACGATAGATGAAGAATGCAAAAAAATGGGGATGGCAATTGTCTGTGGCCATACTGCCCGATATGATAATTGTTATTACCCGATGGTCGGCGGTGCTACGGTGCTGGCAGTTGGTGAACTGGATAAATATGTCTCGCCAAAATTTGCAAAAAAAGGTGATAAAATAATTATTACAAAAGGTCCAGCAATAGAGGCCTGCGGAATCTTTGCCACGATGTTTCCCAAACTTTTAAAGAGAGAATTTGGAGATAAGTTTGCAAAGCAGGCAGAGGATTTGTTCTACAAAATGTCGGTTGTAGAAGATGCAATGACCGCAGTGAAAATCGGGGTTCGGGATGATGGTGTTTCTGCAATGCATGATGCTACTGAGTGTGGAATATGGGGTGGGCTCTATGAGATTGCCCAGGCTGCAGGTCTTGGTGTCAGGATTGAAAAGGAAAAGATCGTTGTTGAGGAATGTGTGAACGAAATCTGTGACCTTTTTAAGATTGACCCATATAAGTCAATAAGCGAGGGCACACTAATCATCACCTGTCGGGAACATAAGGCCGAAATAGTAGTAGAAATTTTAAGCGAGAAAGGCATAAAATCTTCTATTGTGGGCGAATTCATAGATTCAAAATTCGGAATGATTTTGATTGCCGAAGGTAAAGAAAAAAATCTTGAACATCCGAAAGTTGATCCGTTCTGGAAGGCATTTTATGATGCGTTGCAAAATTATTCAAAAATTGAAGGGCAATGACCGAGATTCTCACGATATTATTGAGGCAATGCTGTCCTGAGGCAAGGCCAAATTTTTTTGAGGCACTTTTTCATTATACCATTGAGATTGGACCAGCACTGGCTGTTGGTTTTCTCATAAGTGGTATTATCAATGAATTCGTGCCTGAAGAATGGGTTGAGAAAAATCTTGGTGGAAACGGGATAAAACCTATTTTCCTTGCCACACTGGTTGGTTCAATCTTACCAATCTGCTGCTGGGGTTCATTACCATTGGCAGTCAGTTTTCATAAAAAGGGTGCGCGGCTTGGACCGGTTTTGGCATTTTTGGTCGCAACACCAGGAACTTCAATCTCAGCCTTTCTTGTAACCTGGTCAGTCCTGGGGTTAAAATTTGCCATTTATGTCTTCTTTAGTGTAATCATATTCGGAATTCTTATAGGGCTGGTGGGAAATTATTTCAGTATGCCCGCTGTTAATAATGATTCAGCTTCAACCTGCCATTGCTGTGAATCAGAAAGAAAAAAGACACTTAAGGAACATACTTTTTCCATTCTGAAATATGCCTATATTGATATGATAAAGGATATTGGACTTGAAACCCTGCTCGGACTTGTCATTGCTGCTATTGTTGCTTCATTTGCACCAATCGGTAATTTTATTAGAGGCTATCTCTTTGGTCCTTATGGCTTTCTGTTTGCACTTGTCTTTGGTATTTTGATGTATATCTGTGCCACATCAAGCCCGCCAATGGTTGACGCCTTTATGATGCAGGGGCTGGCGATAGGAGCAGGGATGACCATCCTGCTTGTGGGTCCAATCACGAGTTATGGCACAATTCTTGTATTACGAAAGAAATTCGGGTTAAGAGTTCTCTTAATATATCTTATTTTTATCTCGGTTCTTTCCCTGGTCTGCGGCTATCTCTTTCAAGTCTTTTTTGGATAAATTATGACGCAATGCCATACTCTGATTTAATCAATGATTGTTCATCTGGTGCTTAACACGGAACCTATATCAGGGCATTCTTTACGCATTGCGATGCGGTGAATGTTTAGAAGATGGTGAACCGAAATATTGTCCGCAGTTATATTCTTGCCGCTCGTTCCACAGGCAAGCATTAACGAGGGCTTGAGTTTGTTATATGTGCCACCCAGAGCACCCTGCGAGGCGGGTGTATTTACCAAAATTCTACCGGCGTTAATAGCCGAAGCAAAATGGGTAATCTCATCGTCAGAGTTTGTAAAGATGCTGGCGGTATGTCCCAGGCCACCGTTCTTATTGATTTGTTGACAGAGTTCGATAGCATGTTTGAAATCATTGGCTACATAAAATGCCAGAATCGGCGCCAGGATCTCCAGTGAGAGGGGCGCTTGGGGGCCAATTTCTTCAAGCGGAGCAATTAAAACCGTCGTATCCGGCGGAACTTTCACACCCGCCATGTCGGCAATTACCGATGCCGACTGGCCGATTACTTCAACGCTCATTACCATTGTTTTACTATCAAATGCAATCGGCGTCAGCAGTTTGATTTCTTCGTTAGATAAGAAATATGCCTTTTGTTTTTTGAATTCCTCAATGACTTCATTAGCAATGTTCTGTTCGACAACAATCGCCTGTTCACTCGCACAAATTGTCCCATTATCAAATGTCTTAGAGCTAATAATCTGTTCTACGGCAAAGGGAATATCTGCGGTCTTGCTAATATAGACCGGTACATTACCCGGACCAACGCCAATCGTGGGATTACCCGATCTATAAGCCGCTCTGACAAGTTCTACTGAACCGGTTATCAGGTTAAGGGATATCTTCTTGTGTGACATCAAAGTTAGAACTTCTTCTTTAGTGGACATTCTTATCCATTGTATACAATTTTCCGGTGCACCAGCATTAAGCGCAGCCTCATAGGCAATACGGCATGCTTCTACTGAGCATTTCTTAGCTGAACCATGAGGACGTATAATAATTGAATTCCTTGTTTTCATCGCAATTAGAATTTTAAATAGAACCGTTGAAGTTGGATTGGTGATTGGCGTGATGGCAAATATTGAACCAACGGGCTCAGCGATTTCAATTATTCCTTGTTCTTTGTCCTCATTTATCACCCCGACTGTCTTTATGTCTTTAATATCATCATAAACAAATTTTGTCGCAATGACATTTTTTATGACTTTATCTTCCCACTTTCCCAATCTGGTTTCTTTATAAGCGAACTTGGCTAAATTGTGCCGGTTATCAAAACCGGTCTTAAAAACCGCTTCTGTAATTTGATCAGTTTGTTCCTGATTATAGCGCCGAAAGGATTCCGCCGCTCTATTGGCGTTAAAAACGATGTTTTCTATATCAAGTCCTGGTGTCCGATATTCTTCAGTCATAATACCGAAATTATATCCCTTAATATTCTAATGTCAATTGTGTGATTTAATGCAACGGCGCTTGACATTCAGTAAGAAATGATTAGATTATGACATGATGAGTCAGAAAATTTCAGGGCAAATGATGAGGTTGGAAAAATATTTCATAACCTGAGATTGGAGGTAATTAAAATGAAGAAACTAAAAAGAAAGATTATCAAGATTAATGAAGAACTATGTAATGGCTGCGGTAATTGTATCCCTGCCTGCCCCGAGCAAGCAATACAAATCATTGATACTCCAAATGGTCCTAAGGCACGACTGGTTAAGGAATTCTATTGCGATGGACTTGGAGCGTGTTTAGGTGCATGCCCGACAGGAGCTTTGACAATTGAAGAGAGAGAGGCAGATGAGTACAATGAAGAGGCCACGATTGCCAGAATAAAAGAAGTCGCGCCTGAAATGCTTGAAGTGCAC
>FWPU01004739.1_pt1 | contig 31077 bp, 23 predicted proteins | sample 2228361 | NCBI WGS metagenome assembly FWPU01 (sample SAMEA103939777, study PRJEB20133) | metagenome | reverse complement strand
ACCAGTCCGACCACATGGCTCGCGGTCGGCCCAATCGGATAGACACGGCGATATTCCTCGATGAAGCCGAGGCCGGGCAGCCCGAGTTCGTGAATCTCGGCCTGCTGTTTCGGCGTCAATTCGCGCTTGATGCGCACGAAGCGCCCGCCCGCGCGCCCCGCCCCCACCAGCCCGTCCAGGCAGATCAGGAACGCCGCCGGCGTCTTGCCCGCCCCCGTCGGCGCCGAAATCAGCACATCCCGCCCCGCCCGGATCTCCGGCCAGCCGCGCGCCTGCGGCTCAGTCGGCGGCCCGAAGCGGCGCTCAAACCACTCCCCAATCAGCGGATCGAAATCGGCCGGTCCCATCCCGTGGCTTCTTCCAACCTACCGCGGGCTCGTCATCGCCGGCGCTGGCGTATTCTGAAGGATTATGCAAAAAGCACTCCGCTGTCTGCTTCTCTGCACCGCCGGCGTCCTGCCGATGCTCGCTCAGGCGGATTTCGAATTCTGGCCGGGAGCAACCTACGACCCGGCCATTCCCAACCATCAGAAGGTGCTTGGCTACAACGCCGGCGACCGCATTACCCCCCCGGAGGACATTGTCAAGTTCCTCGAGGCGCTGGCGGCGGCCGCGCCGAACCGCCTCCGAATCCAGGACTACGCCAAAAGCTGGGAAGGGCGGCGGCTGGTCTACGCCGTCATCGGTTCAGAGTCCAACATCCGGCGACTGGAAGCAATCAAGGACGGCATGAAGCGCTTGGCCGACCCCCGCAAAACCTCCGAGGCCGAGGCCGATAAGCTCGCCGCTTCGCTGCCCGCCGTTGTCTGGCTCGCCTACGGCATCCATGGCAACGAAATCTCCTCGCCCGATGCCGCGCTGCTGACTGCCTATCACCTGCTGGCGGCGCGCAACGATCAGCTCGTCGATGCCATCCTGAATGACACCCTCGTCATCATCGATCCCATCCAGAACCCCGACGGCCGCAACCGCTTCGTCCAGCATTTCCTTCAGAGCCTGGGACTCGAGCCCAACGCGCACCCCGACGCGCTGGAGCACTCCGAGCCCTGGCCCGGCGGCCGCACCAACCATTACCTGTTCGACATGAACCGCGATTGGTTCGCGCTGACCCAGCCCGAAATCCGGGGGCGCGTCGCCGCGCTGCTGGAGTGGTATCCCCTCGTCTTCGTCGACCTCCACGAAATGGGCCCCGACTCCACTTACTACTTCCCCCCAGAGGCGGTGCCCTACAACCCGCACCTCGAGAAAAACCAGGTCGAGGCGCTCGATTGGTTCGGCCGCAACAACGCCCGCTGGTTTGACCACTTCGGCTTCAGCTACTTTACCCGCGAGATCTTCGACGCCTTCTATCCCGGCTATGGCGCCAGTTGGCCTTCGTTTTTCGGCAGCGTCGCCATGACCTACGAGCAGGCCTCCGCCCGCGGGCTCCTCATGCGCCGGCGCATCGACGATCACGTCTTCCACTTCCGGCACACGGTCCGCCGGCACTTCGTCGCCTCCATCGCCACCTGTGATACCGCGGCGCAGCGCCGCCGCCGGCTCCTCGAGAATTTTTACGCTTACCGGCGCACGGCCGTCGAGGAAGGCGCAAACGCAGAGACGAAACAGTACATCCTTCCCCGCCGCGGCGACGTCTCGGCCGTCGATAAGTTGGCCGATCTGCTGGCGCGCCAGGGCGTCGAAGTCCGCCGCACCCGCGCCGCCCTGCGCGCTGCCGGCCGCGAAATTCCCCCCGGCAGCTACCTCATAAGCCTCGCCCAGCCCGCCATGCGCCTCATTCGGACGCTTCTCGACCCCGACGTCCCCATCGAGCAGGACTTCATCAAAGAGCAGGAGCGCCGCCGGCAAAAGCGCCTCCCGGACGAGATCTATGACATCGTCGCCTGGTCGTTGCCCCTGATGTACAACGTGGAACTGATCCCTTCGAAAGAGGCGCTGAGCGGCGACTTCGATCCCGTCCTGCCCGGCAAGCTCCCCGAAGGCCGACTCAGCGGCGGCCGGGCCTCGGTCGCCTACCTCGTCCCCTGGGGCTCGCGCGCCGCTGGCCGCCTGCTCACCGCCGCCCTCCGCGAAGGCCTCAAGCTATGGAGCGCCGACCGGACCTTCGAGCTCAACGGCCGCGAGTTCCCTCGCGGCACCCTCATTCTCCGCCTCTCCGACAACCCGGAACGCCTCCACCAGCTCATGCCCCAGCTGGCCGCCTCCACCGCAGCCGAAGTCCTCGCCACCAACACAGCCTACGTCGTCAAAGGCATCAGTCTCGGGAGCCGCCGCATCATCCCCCTCCGCAAGCCCGAGGTCGCCATCGCCTGGGACCGGCCCGTCTCTGCTTATTCGGCCGGCCATACGCGCTTCGTGCTGGAACGCCAGTTCCAATACCCCGTCACTCCCATTCGCACCCGCCAGCTCTCCTCCCCGCAGACTCAGCTCGAACGCTTCGACGTGCTCATTCTACCCTCCGGAAGCGGTTACGCCTCCGTCCTCGGCGCCGAAGGAGCCCAGCGGCTGAAAACCTGGGTCGCCCGCGGCGGCACGCTGATCGGGCTCGAGGACGCGGTCTCCTACCTCGCCGACCCCGACGTCGACCTGCTGTCCATCTCCCGCGAACACCGGCCCGCCGCGCAGACGCCCAAGGACGACAAACAGCCCGGAAAACGCGAGGCGAGCGTTCCAGCCAAATTGCTCGCCAAAGAGGAGGACCTCATCAAGGAAATCGCACCGGAGAAGGAGCCCCCGGACGAGGTCCCCGGCGTCCTCGTCCGCGCCAGACTCGACCCCGACCACTGGATCACCGCGGGGCTCGCCCCCACCGTCAACGTCATGTTCCGCGGCCGCGCCATCTTCACGCCCATCAAACTCGACAAGGGCGTCAACGCCGCCGTGTTTCTCGCCCCCGACCAGTTGCTCGCCGGCGGCTACCTCTGGGAGGAAAATCGTAAACAGCTCGCGTTCAAACCCTTCGTCGTCGTCCAGCCCTCCGGCCGCGGCCTGGTCATCGGCTTCACCGCCGATCCGAACTTCCGCGCCTACATGGACGGGCTCAACGTTCTCTTCCTCAACGCCGTCTTCCGCAGCCAGGCCCCCGTGCGCGCTCACAACGCCGAGTTCTAAAACCCTTCCAGCAAGTGCCCCATGCGGGCCTTCTTCGTCCGCAAGTAATCTTCCGCCGTCGTCGCGCACTCCGGCTGGCAGGGCACGCGCTCGGCCACCGCGATGCCCGCCCGCTCCAGCGCCTCGATCTTGTCCGGGTTGTTCGACAGCAGCCGCACCCGCCTCACCCCAAAGTAACGCAGAATCTCCGCCGGGAGGCTGTAGTCCCGCAAGTCGGCCTCAAAGCCCAGGCGCTCATTCGCTTCCACCGTGTCGGCGCCCTCGTCCTGAAGCTCGTAAGCTCGAAGCTTGTTGAGCAAGCCGATCCCACGCCCCTCCTTGTGCTCGTAAATCAGCAGCCCACGCCCCTCGTCGGCGATCAGCGCCAGCGACAGCTCCAGCTGCGCCCGGCAGTCGCAGCGAAGACTGTGGAAAACATCGCCGGTCAGACACTGCGAGTGAATCCGCACCAGCGGCGGTCGGTCGCCTCCCAGCTCGCCCATCGCCAGCACCACGGCCTCGTCCACACGCTCGCCGTTGTTGGCCTCAAAGCCGAAAATGCGGAAATGTCCGAACCGGCTCGGGAAATCGGCTTCGGCCACCTTGTGGAGCATAAGCGCTGAACTGACCGCCATCGTGTTGAAATCTTTAGAGATCCTTGCAAACAAGGCGCACTATATCCATTCATTATAATGACAAAAGGTCCGTATCGTGGAGCAGCACACCGTCGTTTTGCTGGTGCGCATCGCCGTGGCCGCCTCGCTCGCCAGCATCATGGTTCGCTTCACCGCATTCCAGCGCATGCTCATGCAGGAGGAGCGGACGCTGCACCAGCGCCTCAAGCTCGCCCTCGGCATCTCCGCCGTTTTTGCCGCCGGCGTCGGCACCCGCGTCCTGACCCGGACCTACCGCGCGGTCGACCTCGGGCTCGAGGGCAGCCTGCTGGCCGGCGTCCTCGGCGGCTACTTCACCGGCCTCGTCTCCGGCGTGCTCATCTCTTTGCCCGCCGTCGTCAGCGGCGAGTATCTCTCCATGCCCTTATTCGCCGGCGTCGGAGTGCTCGGCGGCCTGCTGCGCGACTGCGCCCCCGACAAAGAGGAACTCTGGAAGTTCTCCCCCCTGCTCGACCTCAGTCTGTTCCGCCTCCTGCTCCGCTGGTCCGACCACCGCCGCACCGCCTTCCACTCCTTCTTCCTCCTGGCGATCCTCTTCGCCGAGTTCCTTCGCTTCAGCCTGACCCGGATCTTCGGCGGCGAGGCCGTCTTCAGCCTCCACCCCGGTTGGCCCAATCCTCACCCCGCCAGCATCATCGCCGTCTATGTCACGACCGTGCTCTGCGCGACCCTGCCCCTCAAGATCTGGAACAACACCCGCACCGAGCAGAAGCTCGAAATCCAGCAGCGGCTCCTCTCCGAAGCCCGCCTCGCCGCCCTCACCAGCCAGATCAACCCCCATTTCCTGTTCAACACCCTCAACTCCGTCTCCTCGCTCATCCGCATCAACCCCGAGCAGGCCCGCGCCGTCGTCCTCAAGCTCTCCAGCATCCTGCGCCGCTTGCTCCGCAAACACGACACCTTCACTCCCCTGCGCGACGAGCTCCAGTTCATCGAGGATTACCTGTCCATCGAAATGGTGCGCTTCGGCGACAGCTTGCGCTTCGTCCGCGACGTCGATCCGGAAACCCTCGACCGCCTCGTGCCGAGCATGCTGCTCCAACCCTTGGTCGAGAACAGCGTGCGCCACGGTTTGAGCAGCAAGGTCAATGGCGGTATGATTCGAGTTCATAGCCATTTGGACAATGGACGCCTTCACCTCGTCGTCGAAGACGACGGCGCCGGCATCCCCGAATCCGCCATGGCTAAGCTGTTCGAACAGGGAATTGGCATCAGCAACGTGAACGAGCGGCTCAGGGTCATATTCGGCAACGATTACAAAATGTGGATCGACAGCAAGCCCGGCGAGGGCACTCGGACACAGATTGAAATCCCCGACATCCAGGCCGGCCCGGCCGTGGTTTCTTGAAAGCTTTCCCTGGCGCCAGGAGCACTAATTTGAACGACTTCCACCTCTCGCTGTTTGCCCTCCGGGCGGATTCACCGCCCCGTACCCTCGCTGCCCGCACCCGGCGCGTCTACGACCGCCTGGCCGGCGTCTACCCCCTTTCCTCATTGCTGTTCCACTCCCGGGCCCACCGCGCCGCCCTCGAAGACTGCGGCCTCCAGGACGGCATGCGCGTGCTCGAGGTCGCCACCGGCTCCGGCGAGATGTTCCGCCGCCTGGTCGGCGCCAATCAGAGCGGCGCCACTCTCGGCCTCGACCTCTCCCCAAAGATGGCCGCCCGCACCCAGGCCCGCGCCCGCCGCCGCTTCCCGCACAGCCGCATCCACTGCCACGCCGTCGACGCCCGCTCGATGCCCTTCCGCAACGAAACCTTCGACGCCCTGTTCTGCTGCTACTTGATGGAGCTGCTGGCCACCGATGACATTCTCGCCACCCTCGGCGAATTCCACCGCATCCTCCGTCCCGGCGCCCGCCTCGCCCTCGTCCTCATCGGCCAGGACGGGCCGCTCTTCAACCGCCTCTACCGCCTCCTGGGCAGCTTCGCCCCCGCCTTCTGGGGACGCCAGGTGGAAGCCCGCATCGCCGACCATGTCGAAGCCCGCGGTTTTCAACTGCTCAGCGATCGCCAGGTCCGCCAGAACGGCTACCCCTCCCGCATCCTCGTCGCCCGCAAACCCCCGCCCCCAGACCCGCCCTAACCGACCTCACCCCTCCGCCCCCGCCGCCGGCCTCAGAGCTGGCCGCCCTTACAGCCGCGTCCCTTCCGCGCTAGCCAGCGTCACCTCCACCGTCAGCGTCCGCCCCTCCCGGAAAATCTTCAGCCTGACCCGGTCGCCGGGTCGCTTGCGCCGCAGCGCCCGCCGCAGCCCGTCCGGGTCGCTCATCGGCTCGTCGTCGATCGCCATGATCAAATCCCCCCCGACGCCGATCTCGTAATTGCCCACAATCACCCACCGCTGCGCACCGCGCAACCCCGCCCGGTGCGCCGGCGAACCCCGAAACACCTGGTAAATCAGGAACCCGCCTTCGCGCGGCAGCCCGATCGCCTCGGCCAGATCCCCGCGTATCGGAGTGCCCTGAATCCCCAGCACCGGCCGGCCGAATTCCCGCCCCGCCCGGTAATCCTCCAGCATCCGCTTGGCTATGTTGATCGGCATCGCAAATCCAATCCCGATGTTCCCCCCGGGGCCGTAAATCGCGGTGTTGACGCCAATCACGTACCCCCGGGAATCCAGCAGCGGGCCGCCGCTGTTGCCCGGGTTGATGGCGGCGTCAGTCTGGATCATGTCCTCCAGTTCGTTGCCGTCTTCGTCGCGAATCGTCCGGTTCAGCGAACTGACAATCCCCGTCGTCAACGTCCCTTGCAGCCCGAACGGATTGCCGATCGCCAGCACCTTCTGGCCAACCTGAATCGAGTCGGAGTCCCCCAGGCGGAGATACGGCAGTTTGCGCCCGGCATTGATCCGAATCAGCGCCAGGTCGTTCATCGGGTCGCGCACCAGCACCTCCGCCTCGTGGCGGCTCTGGTCGGCCAGCGTCACTTGAATTTGGGGCGCCCCGCCCGAGATCACGTGGTTGTTGGTCAGGATCTGTCCGTTTTCATTAATCAGAAACCCCGAACCGGACTCCCGGCTCGGGTAGATCTCGAAGAAGAATCCCCGCCGGTACACCGTGCTCGTAATGTTCACCGTGGCGTCGTGCGCCATCTTGTAGATTTCGATGTTGTTCTCCTCATCGGCGCTCAGGCCCGCCGACAGCGCGACCTCCGGCCCCGACCACAGCGGTCCCGGGTCCCCGGCCGGCCGGAATATCCGGCGGCTCCACGGATTGTTTGATGTCAGGTACATGAACGCGCCCACTAAGAGCGCGGCAATCACCACCGTTCTGAATCTCATGACGCGATGCTCCGCAAGGATTCGTATACTTCCCGCACCTGTTTCTCGGTCTCCTCTTTCGTGCCGGAAGTGTTAATGACGTAGTCGGCGACCTTTAGTTTGTCTTCCATCGCCAACTGGCGGCGGAGTCGGGCCAGCACTTCCTCGCGCGTCGCGCCCGGCCGGCGCAACGCCCTCTCGATCTGCTGCTCCTCGGTGCAGTACGTTACGATCAGGCGGTCAAATCGTTCCTGACCGCCTGTCTCAATCAGGATCGCGGCCTCGACCACCGCGATGCCGCCCGGCTCGCGCGCGGCGAACTCCCGCATCAGTTCTTCCTCCATGCGGATCACCGCAGGGTGCACCAGCCCGTTCAACACCTCGAGCCGTTCGGGCTTCCCGAACACCTCCGCGGCCAGCTTCTGGCGGTCAATCGTGCCGTCTTCCTTCAGCATACCGCGGCCGAATTCCCGAATCACCCCGTCGTAAGCGGCGCCCCCGGGACGCAGCACCTCATGGCCCAGTTTGTCCGCCTCGATCCAAAGACACCCCAGCTCCGCCAGCAGTCGCCCGACAAAGCTCTTGCCGGTCGCCAGGCCCCCGGTCAGCCCTACCCGGAGCAAATCGCCAGCCTCCGCTCGGCGCTCTCGATCGTATTCCTCATCAGCATCGCGATCGTCAGCGGCCCAACGCCGCCCGGCACCGGCGTATATGCCCCCGCCTTCTCTGCCACGTGCAGCGGGTGCGCATCCCCGACCAGCACGCTGCCCTTGCGGTCAAAGACTTCCAGCTTCTCCGAGTCCTCGCCGAAAATCGCCGCCACTTCCCCCCGGTCGTCCAAACGGTTGATCCCCACGTCGATCACAGTCGCCCCCGGCTTGATGAATTCCCGCGTCACGAACGCCGGCCGCCCGATCGCCGCCACCAAAATATCGGCGCGCCTCGCCTCCTCCGCCAAATCGACGGTCCGCGAGTGGCAAATCGTCACCGTGGCGTGTTCGTGCATCAGCAGCAGCGCCACCGGCTTGCCCACAATGTCGCTGCGGCCGACAACTACCGCCCGCCGCCCTTTGATCGCAATCTCGTAGCGGTGCAGCAGCTCCATGATCCCGGCCGGCGTGCACGCCCGCGGGCCCGGCCGCCCTGTGAGCAAGTACCCCATGTTCAGCGGGTGGAAGCCGTCCACGTCCTTGTCCGGCCGCACCGCCAGCAGCACTTTCTGGGCGTCCACCTGCGGCGGCAGCGGCATCTGCACCAATACCCCGTCGATCTCCTCACGCCGGTTGAGCGACTCCACCAGCTCCACCATCTCTTCCGTCGTCACCGTCGCCGCCGGCCTGTACTCCTCGCTCCGGATGCCCAGCTCTTCGCACGCCTTCACCTTGTTGCGCACGTAAATCTCCGACGCCGGATTGTCGCCCGCCAGGATGACCGCCAGCCCCGGCGGCCGCTTCAGCGACCGGAGTCTCTCCACCCGCGGCCGGCATTCCTCCATCAGTTGGTCGCGCACCCAGACGCCGCTCAGAATCTTCGCCATCGGTCAGTCCCCCGGCCCTCGGTCGAGCGGTTGGGGCTTGCCTCGAATCCGGAAGTGGTACACCGCCGCTCCCGTAGTAATCGTCGCAATAGCCGCCAGCGTGACCCGCGGCTCTAGCGTCATCCCGAACAGGAACATCCAGGCCCCCACCAGCACGAACACCCCCGGAATCAAAGGCCAGGCGAAACTCACCACCCGCAGCTTCTGCCAGCCGGGTTGCCTCCGGAATAGGAACAGCGATACCACCGACATCACCGCAAAGAAGTTCAGCGTGATCCCGATGTAGAAGAAAAGCTGGGCAAACGGCGTCGCCGTCATCAGCATCGCGCACACACCCTGGCAGGCGATCGCGATCACCGGCGTGTGCCAGCGCCGGTCCACCCGCGCGGCCGCCGCAAAAAAAGCCCCATTCTTCGCCATCGCGTAGTAGACCCGAGGCCCGATCGTCACCATCGCGTTGACCGTCGACACCAGCGCCACCGCCATCAGGCCGCTGAATATCCCTGCCACCCCGGGCCCGAACAAATGGGCAGCGGCCAGCGATCCCACCGCCACGTCGCCTTGCCCGGCCGCCTGCTTCATCGTCTCCAACGGCGCCGCATACATAAAGACGACGTTCAAACCCACGTACAGCACCGCCACCACGCCCGTGCCCAGCGCCAGCGCGACCGGCAGCGTGCGCGACGGCTGCCGCAGCTCCTCGGCCACATACGTCGCCGCGTTCCACCCGCTGTAGCTCACATAAATGAAAAACAGGCTGATGGCGAACTGGGCGGCGATCGGACTCGTCGAGCTCCGTTGCGCCGGCTGCGAGAAATGCTCCCAGCTCCCGTCCCCGGCAAACAGCCCCAGCAAAATGAAAGCCACCAGCATCAGCACCTTCAGCAGCGTCAGCACGTTTTGCAGCCGCGCCACCCGCCGCACGCCGAAGAAGTTAATCAGCGTGAACAGGCCGATCAGCCCGCAGGCCACCACCTGCGCCCCGCCCAGCTTCATCGACAAGGCGCCCGAACCGATCGTGACGGCCGCGTTCTCCTGCTTGGCCGCCGGAAAAAAGTAGCCGATGTAGTCGGCGAAGGCCAGCGCCGCCGCTGCAATCGGCGCCGAAAAACCGGCGAAAAACGACACCCACCCCGTCATGAACCCCCACGTCGGCCCGAAGGCCCGCGTCAGGTATACGTACTCGCCGCCCGAGCTTGGAAAGTTAATCCCCAACTCCGAGTAACAAAACGCGCCGGCCAGCGCGCACAACGCGCCCACCACCCAGATCAGCAGAATCAGCCACGCCGCGCCGAGCTGGCCCGCCAAAAACCCCGTCGTCGTGAATATCCCCGTCCCGATCATGTTCGAGACCACCAGCGCCGTCGCGCTGATCACCCCAAGCTGTCGCAGCAGGTGGACCGGTTTCTCATTGGCGACTGAGCCGAGTGCGGAATTGATGGGCGCCACCTTCGACATTGTACGCCAGATATGTTCGACCCCAGCCCTGCCAAACCGCACCGTCGTTGTCCGGCTTGCCGCCCGCGCCGGCTCCGTCCAGACATCCGGGCCTGAATCTGCTGATGCCGGGCTTGACACCCGCTCGGCCCAAGAACCATACTGGAAATGTGATGCAACTCATTTTCAATAAGCGCCGCCCCGCCCCTCTTCCGATCACCCAGCCCCAGCCCGCCACCCTGCTGCATCTCTCCGAAGGCGAGGCCGGCGTCGTCGAGGCGCTCGATGTCCCCGGCGACATCGCCCGCCGCCTCATGGAGCTCGGCTTCCTGCCCGGTGCCACCGTCGTCGCCGCCCGCAGCGCACCGGGTGGGGATCCACGGGTCTTCCGCGTCGACGGCTCGGAGGTGGCGCTCCGCAGGGAAACCGCCGCCCGGATCCGCTTGCAGCGCAACGCTCCGGCGGAATCTCAACCCTGAAAATGAGTCATTGCGCCGGCTCCTCAGCTTCCGCTGCTTCCTCCGCCGGCCTGGCGACGCCCGAAGGCGTGCGCTTTCGCCGCGCCCATATCGTCGCCATCGTCGGCCCGCCCAACTCCGGCAAGTCCACACTGTTTAACGCGCTCACCGGCCTTCGTCAGAAGGTGGCCAACTATCCCGGCGTCACCGTCGAGCAGCGCCGGGGCAAGCTCCGACTCGCCACTCAGCGTGAAATCGAGCTCATCGACCTGCCCGGCGTCTACAGCCTCGAGCCCCGTTCCGAAGACGAGCGCGTCACGCACGACGTGCTGACCGGCCGGATGCCCGGCCTGCCCCGCCCCGACGCCGTCATCCTCATCCTCGACTCAACCAACCTCGCCCGACACCTCGTGCTGGCCGCCCCCGTGCTCAGTCTCGGCCTGCCCACCCTGGTCGTGCTGAACATGGCTGACTCGCTCCGCGAGCGGGGCGGCGCGGTCGATACCGCCGCGCTGGCCCGGCAACTCGGTTCTCCCGTCGTTCTGGCCAGCGCTGCCCGCCGCGAGGGCATCGAGCCGGTCCTGGAATTCCTCACCGGAGAATTCGCCGTCCCGTCCCCCCTCGAGCTGCCGGTCATCCAGGACATCCCGAAATGCCGTCAGTGGGCGAGCCGCATCGGAAACCGGGCCGCCTACCGCGCGCCGGCGCCCCCGATCTGGACCCACCGCCTCGACGGCGTGTTCCTCCACCCCGTGCTCGGCCCGCTGATCTTCCTGCTCGTGGTGCTGGCCGTCTTCCAGTCGATCTTCACGGGCGCCCAGCCTCTGATGGACGGAGTGGACGCCTTCGTCAGATCGTCGGGCGAATGGGTGGGATCGGTCCTCCCCGATTCCCCAATCCGCAACCTTCTGCTGGAGGGCGTCTGGGGCGGCGTCGGCTCCGTCATCGTCTTCCTCCCCCAGATCCTGCTCCTGTTCCTCTTCATCGGCGTGCTGGAAGATTCCGGCTACCTGGCCCGGGCCGCCGTGATTGCCGACCGGACCATGGCCCGCGTCGGCCTTCAGGGCAAGTCCTTCATCCCCCTGCTGTCGGCCTATGCCTGTGCCGTGCCCGCCATCATGGCCACGCGCACCATCGAAAGCAAGCGCGACCGCATCGCCACCATCCTCATTGCGCCCTTCATGACCTGTTCGGCGCGCCTCCCCGTATACACCCTCTTCATCGCCGCCTTCATCCCCGACGGCCCGTTCCTCGGTCCCTTCATCTCGACGCGCACCGCCGCCATGATCGCTCTGTATGTGTTGGGCTTCCTCGCCGCTGTCGCCACCGCCAAGGTGCTGAAGTCCTCGATCCTGAAAAGCGACCGCACGCCGTTCGTGCTCGAGATGCCGCCCTATCGCATGCCCACCCTCCAATCCCTGGGCCTGCGGCTATATGACCGCTCGAAGATCTTTCTCCGCCGGGCGGGGACCGTCATCCTCGGCGCCGCCGTGGTCTTGTGGATCCTGGCCCACCTCCCGCTCACCGGCGGCCGCGCCCCCGCCATCGAGAACAGCGTCGCCGGCACCTTGGGCCGCACCATTGAGCCCGTCATCGAGCCGCTCGGCTTCAACTGGAAGATCGGCATCGGCCTGATCAGCTCGCTGGCCGCCCGCGAAGTCATCGTCGGCACGCTCGGCGCCATCTATGGAATGGAAGCCGATGAGCACTCCGCCGGCCTCCAGACCGCCTTGCAGCGAGACCTCACGCACGGCGCCGCCGTCGCCCTGCTGGTGTTCTTCGCCTTCGCCATGCAGTGCATGTCCACCGTCGCCGTCGTCAGGCGTGAGACCGGGAGTTGGAAATGGCCCGCCCTCCAATTCCTCTATATGGGTTCCCTGGCCTACGCCGGCGCCTTCATCGCCAACCGCCTCGTCACGGCCTGGCTCGGCTGAAACCGGCCGCGCCGGTACGCCCATGCTACCCTAGTGGCTTAAGCCGGAGGAAGAGACTCTGAATGAGAAACGTGATCATCATCGGCTCGGGGTGCGCCGGCAACACCGCCGCTATCTACGCCGCTCGCGCCAACCTCCACCCTCTCGTCGTCGCCGGCCATGAACCCGGAGGCCAGTTGTCCCTCACCACACTGGTCGAGAACTTCCCCGGATTCCCCGACGGCGTCGACGGCCCGACCCTGGTCGAGAACATGAAAAAGCAGGCCCAGAAATTCGGCGCCGAGTACCTCAACGGCTCGGTCGTCGAGGCCGATCTCTCCCAGCGTCCCTTTCGCATCAACGTCGACGGCGAGTGGCTCCACACCAAGTCGCTCATTATCGCCTCCGGAGCCTCGGCCCGTTGGCTCGGCCTCGAGTCCGAGCAGAAGCTCATCGGCCATGGCGTCAGCTCCTGCGCCACCTGCGACGGCTTCTTTTACCGCGACAAGAAGATCATGGTCGTCGGCGGCGGGGATTCGGCTATGGAAGAGGCGATCTTTCTGACCCGCTTCGGCTCCGAGGTCGTGGTGGTGCACCGCCGGGACGAGTTCCGCGCCTCGAAGATCATGCTCGAACGGGCCCGGTCGAACCCGAAGATCCGATTCATTACCCCGGCCGTCATCGAGGAGGTCTACGACACCGGCAAGGGCGTTGTGACCGGGGTCAAGCTCCGCAACGTCAACAGCGGCCAGACCTGGACGCGCGAGGTGGACGGACTCTTCATCGCCATCGGCCACATCCCCAATACCAAGGTCTTCCAGGGACAGCTCGAACTGGACAAGGACGGCTACATCGTCTCTCACGGCGGCGCCAGGACCAGCGTCGAGGGGGTCTTCCACGCCGGCGACGTCCAGGACCGCGTCTACCGCCAGGCCGTCACCGCCGCCGCCGCCGGCTGCATGGCGGCCATCGAGGCCGAGCGCTTCCTGGAAGCGCACGCGCACTGAGCGATGGGGCGAGAGTCCCGGCGAGGGTTACTCCGGCTCCTCGACCGCCAGGATCCGGTCCGCCGCCACCCCCGTGAGGCGCTGGCGCGCGCCGCTCGGCCACCGGATCTCAAGCGCTGCGATCTTGTCCTCCCCGCCCAGCCCGAAATGCACCCGCTTGTCGCTCGACGACATGAACCCGACGCTGGTGGTGACGTGATTGTACAGCGTGCGGCCGGACGCCGTGGTGAGTTTCAGCCGGGCTCCGATGCCGTCACGGTTGCTCCTCCGGCCCCTGGTTTCCACCAGCAGCCAGTGATGGCCGTTGCCGGCCGAGTTGATCAGGATGCGCGGGCGCTCGTTGAGCGATGTGACCACAAGGTCGAGAAAGCCGTCGTTGTTGAGATCGCCGAAGGCCGAGCCCCGCTGGAAGCCCACCCGCAGGAAATCGGCGCCCATCTCCTCAGAGACATCCACGAAGTGCTTCCCGTCCACATTCTCGAACAGCGTGTCATGCTGGGCCGCGTTCTCGGCCAGGTAATCAACGTCGCCGTTGGCCGAGTAAATGTCTTTCCAGCCGTCGTTGTTGTAGTCGATGAAGCCGTTGCTCCAGCCGGAGCGCGTTTCACTTAACGGGACCAGCCTGACGCCTGGCGTCACGTACTGGAACATCTTCCCGCGCTGATTTCGAAACAACGCCCACGTCTGTCTCATGAGGTTGTTGTAAAAGACGTCCACCCAGCCGTCGTTGTCATAGTCCTTCACGTCGCATCCCATCGCCGACACCGTCGCCCCGCTGTCGTTATAAGCCACCCCGTACAGCAGGCCCACCTCCTCGAACGTGCCGTCGCCCTGGTTTAGGTAGAGAAAGTTCGGTTCAGTGTCGTTGGCGATGAACACGTCGGTCCAGCCGTCTTCATTGAAATCGGCGATGCCGATCCCCATCCCCTTGCCGAGCGCCTTCCCAAAGCCCGACTTCTCCGTGACGTCCTCGAACTGGCCGCCGCCCAGGTTATGGTACAGCCGGTGCGGCACGGCCGCATAGGTCTTCGGGTGGCAGTAGAAGTCCACGCCGTCGTCCCTGATGCAGCGGCGGTCGGCGGCGGGCGTCCACAGAGTGTAGTTCGACAGCACCAGGTCCAGCCGGCCGTCGTTGTCGTAGTCGAACCAGGCGCCCTGCACGCTCAGCGTTGCCGGCGGCTTGGCCTCCAGCCCGGAGCCGTCGATGACGTTGCGAAAAGTCCCGTCGCCGTTGTTGTGGTACAACGCGTTCTTGCCGGTGTTGGCGATGAACAGGTCCGGGTACCCGTCGTTGTCGTAGTCGCCCGCGGCGACCCCGTAGCTGAAGTCGAGCTCTTCACCAGCCACTCCGGCGTCGCGTGTCACGTCCTCGAACGTGCCGTCGCCCTCGTTCCGCAACAGACAGTTGTAGAAGCTCGGGCCGGTCCGCTTCAACTCGGGCAGCTTGGCCCCGTTGGTGAAGAAGATGTCCATATCGCCGTCCTGGTCGTAGTCGAACACGGCGATGCCCCCGCACATGGGCTGCGGAAAGTACTTCCTGCCGGTGTAGTCGTTATTCGTCATGTAGGCGAAGCGCGAGCGCGGCGCGATGTCGGTGAAATGCGGGCGCTTGCCCGGGGCTGATGCAAACGCCCCGCTCAGCCACGCCACAACGATCATGCCGGCCGCCGCGCGCTGGCCCCCTCCCGCCTTCCTGCCTTCCCCTGCGCCGGACATCCGGACCAGCCGGCGTGGCTCGCTTAGCGCTGAATGCGCGCCGAGCCCCCCTGCGCGAACGACCGCACCTGCTCGGCAGTGGCCATGGTGGTGTCGCCCGGAAAGGTGGTCAGCAGCGCACCGTGAGCCCAGCCGAGCTTCACCGCCTCCTCCGGCGGCTCGCCGCTCAGCATGCCGTAAAACAGGCCGGAAGCAAAGCCGTCGCCGCCTCCCACCCGGTCGTAGACGTCCAGCTCGCAGGTGGGCGCGACATAGGTCTGCCCGTTGATCCACGCGACCGCGCTCCAGCTATGCCGGTTGGTCGAGTGCACCTCCCGGAGCGTCGTGGCCACCACCTTCACCTGCGGGTACTTCTCGATCACGCGGTCAATCATTGCGAAGAACGTGCTCGGATCCAGCTTCGACGCGGCCGCGATCTCCGGCCCCGGAATGCCCAGGCCGAGTTGGAGGTCCTCCTCGTTGCCCACCAGCACGTCCACATTCTCGACGATCCGCGCAATGACCGACTGCGCCCGCCTCTCCCCCCCCCAGATGTTCCACAGCTTGGCGCGGTAGTTCAGGTCGAACGAGACGACCGCCCCCGCGCCTTTGGCCGCCTGCATGCCCTCGATGATCAGCTCCCCCGTCGTCTCCGACAGCGCCGCGAAGATCCCGCCGCTGTGGAACCACCGCACCCCGCCGGCAAAGATCTCCTTCCAGTCGAAGTCGCCCGGCTTCAGCAGCGCCCCCGCTTCGTTGGACCGGTTGTAGAAGACGACCGGCCCCCGCACCCCGTAGCCGCGGTCGCTGTAAACGGTCGCCATGTTCGGGCCGTTCACCCCGTTGTGCTTGAAGCGCTTGTAAAATGCTTTCACGCCCATAGCTCGGACCCGTTCGGCGATCAGATCCCCGATCGGGTAATCGACCATCGCCGTCACGATCCCCGTCCGCAGCCCGAAACAGTCCGCCAGGTTCGCGGCGCAGTTGAACTCGCCCCCGCTGACGTGAATCTGGCACTGCGTCGCCTTGCGGAACGGGACCGTTCCCGGATCCAGGCGATGAACCAGAGCGCCCAATGAAACAAAATCCAGAGCGCCTTGCTGAGGAATGTTCACACCGTATTGCATTCTTGTGTCCCTGTCTGAGGCCTTTCTGAATGAACTGGATTTCCGGCATCAGCCGCCTTCGCAACCCGCTTTGATTAGTGCCAGCGCTTGGCCCGGCGAGCCTGCCTAGCAACATGATATATGGAAGCTGCCCTGCTGGCCACCCATCGCCCACGGCCCGCCGTTTCAACCCGACTTCAAGCCAAGGGCCCCTCCGGCACAACGGCTGGAGGCGCGGGGGGGAATCGAACCCCCGTATAAAGGTTTTGCAGACCTCTGCCTTACCACTTGGCTACCGCGCCGTTGCCTGGGTCTTCATTTACCTTCATACCGCGTCCGCCCAATCCGAGTCAACGCCGCCCACTTCTGCTACCTTGAAGACGATGCTGCCCGAGCCTTTGGCCCAGATCATTCGCGGCTTTCAGCCCGCCCGCGCATTCCTCACCGCCATCGAGTTGGACCTGTTCACCGCCGTCGCCCGTGGCGCCACCGCCGCCGAGGTCGCCCGGCGCCTCTCCACCGACCCCCGCGCCACCGAGATGCTTCTCAACGCCCTCGTCGCCCTCGGCCTGCTCACTAAGACCAACGGCGTCTTCCACAACACCGCCGACACCGCCCGCTACCTCACCCAGGGCTCGCCCGACAACGAACGTCTCTCCTGGATGCACTCGGTGAATCTGTGGAAAGCCTGGTCCACCCTTACCGACTGCGTTCGTGCCGGCGCCCGCGTCCTTGAGCGCGGCCCCGAGCCCGATCCCGCATGGACCGAGTCTTTCATCGCGGCGATGGCTCGCAACGCCGCCGAACGCGCGCCCCATCTGGTCCGGGCCGTCGGCGGCGGCGATGTGCGGCGCCTGCTCGATATCGGCGGCGGCCCCGCCCTCTATTCCATCGCCTTTGCCCGCGCCTTCCCCGCGCTCCGCGCCGAGGTCCTCGACCGCCCCGAAGTGCTCGCCATCGCCCGCCGCCACATCCAGCAGGCCGGGCTGGCGGACCGCATCGCAACCCGGGCCGGTGATTTCACGACCGGCGAGTTCGGCCGCGACTACGATCTCATCCTGCTGTCGAACATCTGCCACATCCTCGGCCCGGAACAAAACCGCGACCTGCTCCGGCGCTGCTACGCCGCCCTGGCGCCCGCCGGCCGCGTCGTCATCCAGGACTTCATCCTCAACCGCGATAAGACCTCGCCCCAGGTGGCCGCCCTGTTCGCCCTCAATATGCTCGTCGCCACCGAGCGCGGCAGCAGCTACTCGGAGGACGAATACGCCGGCTGGCTCCGCGAGGCCGGATTCGACCAGATCCGGCGCGTGGACTTGCCCGGCCCGTCGGAACTCATCGTGGCCGGCCGCCCGCGCTGACGCTGCGGTGTGATATCGTGCCCCCAACGACACCCAATCACGAGGCCAGAGTCATGAATCGCAGAGTCTTTATCGGGGCCGCATTCTCCGGCCTCGGCATCACGGGCTTGTCGGCCCGGCCGCCAAAGGTCAAGCCAGGCGACGTGCCCACGCGCACATTCGGCAACACCGGCGTCAAGCTCTCGGTCATTGGGCAGGGAGGAGCGCGCATGGCGCTGCTCCGCACCAGGGAAGCGGCCCGCGCCCACCTCCGCCACGCACTGGACCTGGGACTGAACTACTTCGACTGCGCCCACAGCTACTGGAACGGCCATTCCGAGGAGGTCTACGGCGACGTCCTCTCGGCCGTCCGTAAAGAGGTCTTCATCACCACCAAGTCGACGAAGCGGACGCGTAAGGAGGCCGAGGCGGAGCTCGACCTCTCCTTGCGGCGGCTCAAAACCGATTATGTCGATCTCTGGCAGATGCACTCGGTCAGCACCATGGACGACGTCCGGCAGATCTTCGCCCCGGGCGGCGCCCTGGAGGCCTTCGAGGCGGCGCGCAAGGCGGGCAAGTGTCGCTTCTTCGGTTTTACGGGCCACCACGATCCTCACGTCCACCTGGAGATGCTCAAGCGCTACGACGGCTTCGACTCGATTCTGATGCCGCTCCACGCCGCCGACCCCAGCTACCTCAGCTTCGAGAAGCTGGTGCTGCCGGAAGCCCTGCGCCGCGGCATCGGCATCCAGGCAATGAAGAACTTCGCCAACGCCTTCCTGCTGCGCGTGCTGAGCGCCAAGGAGTGTCTGGAATACGTGCTCAGCCTGCCGGTGCACTGCACGGCCGTGGGTTGCAGCACCGCCGGCCAGCTCGATGACGACCTCCGGATTGCCCGGCAGTTTACGCCCCTCACCAGCGAGCAGATGGACTGGCTGCGGGACCGCGCGGTGACGGCGGGGCCGGGTGGGCTCAAGGGTCCCGAGCTCGAGTACTGGAAAAAGAGGGTGTAACCGCCCCGCCCCCCGCCGCCTCCCCCAATACCTCGATATACCGCCCGGCGCATCCCTCAATCGCGTGCTCTTTTGAAATATGCTGGGCGGCCCGCCGGCCGATCTCCCGCGCCGCGTCCGGAAACCGCGCCAGCCAGAGCATCTGTTCCTCCAGTTCATCCACTTCGCCCGGCCCCGGATCCACGCGCAGGCAACCGTCCTCGGGAAAGCGCGAGGTCTCCTGCCCCGCCGTAACGATCGTGGCCTTGCCGATTCCCATCATCCGGATCGCAATGCCCGACGTCTCGCCCGAGCCCGGATACCGCAGGTTGATGCAGACATCGGTCGCCGCGGCGTAGACCCAAAAGTCCGCTTCCCCCAGGTAGCCGCGCCGCACAATGCCCGCTCCCGCCAGCGCCGGCGCCAGCGCCCGCTCCAGATCGCTCGACGCAAACCGCCCCGCCACCAGCAGCACCGCCTTCTCGTCCTGCTTCCGCACCCGAGCGAAAGCCCGCAACACCGCGAACAGTCTCTTCGACTCCCGCAAGTAGCCGAAGACGCCGAACAGCGTCCCGGTCGGCCTGGCCCCCAGGGCCGCGCGCAGCCGTTCCACTTGGTAGGCGGGCGGCATCGGCGGGCGCACAAACAGGTGCGGGATCTCCGCCACCCGCGCCTGCGGCGCGTGCGCCCGAACGATCGCCGCCGCCGCCGGATTGTGCACGATGACCGCCCGCGAGACGCCCGCGATCCGCCGCACCATCGGATAGCGAAAATAGCGTTCATCCTGCGCCGACCGCGCCCGGCCGCGCCACAGCTCCCAAGCCAGCTCGCGACACCATTCGCCGTAGTTGTAAACGAACTCCTCCACATAGTCCGCCGCGGCCCCCTGCCCCAGAAAAAAGTGGTGCAGCACCGCGTCATGCAGTACGGCGACGCCCGGCCGCGCAATGGCGCGGTCGTAAATGTCGCGGTGAAGCCCGTTGTTGCCCAGGTGATACAGGTCGATGTCGCACGGCTTGCGCGGGTTCATCCGAACCTCCGCCCGCTCCCTTAGCGCCGCCGACAGCGCCGCGGCGTAGTCGGCCACGCCCGTGGCGGCCGGTGGCAGCGGGGCGTGGAATCCCACCGTCAAGGCCGCCACCTGGCCCCGAAGATCGCCGTGCCCACCCGGATGTGCGTCGCCCCCTCTTCGATAGCTGCCTCGAAGTCGTTCGACATCCCCATCGACAGGCAGCCCAGCCGGTGGCGTTCTCCCAGCTCCCGCAGCCGCGCGAAATACGGCCGCGCCTTCTCCGGATCCTCGAACCAGGGCGGCATCGTCATCAGCCCGCTCAAACGCAGGTTCGGCTGGGCGCGGACGGCCTCGATGAGCCCGGCCAGCTCCTCCGGCGCCGCGCCGTGCTTGCTCTCCTCCTCCGACAGCTTCACCTCGATCATGACCTCGAGCTCCCGCGCGTGTTCGTTGAGCCGCCGCGCCAGTTTCACCGAGTCCACCGTTTCAATGGCGTCGAACAGCTCCGCCGCGCGCCGCGCCTTGTTCGACTGCAAGTGCCCGATGAGGTGGAACCGGGCGCCCTCGAGATCCCTCAGCTCGGCCCTCTTCCCTTCGTATTCCTGGACGTAGTTCTCGCCGAAATCGCGCAGCCCGGCCGCGTAACCCTCGCGGATCACCGGCGGCGGGAACAGCTTCGTCACCGCGATCAGCGTCACCTCCTGGCGGCGTCGGCCCGCCCGCGCCAGCGCCCGGGCGATGCGTTCCTCGACCCGCTCGAGGTTCTCTTTCACCGAACTCGCCGGCACCGCCGGAAACCTCCCTTTCCTTACTCGCGCCAAAGCGCAATGCCGCCCAGCAAGCCCGCCATGTTCGGCACGACCTTCACATTCGGCCGGAGCTGAAACCTGATCTTCTTGGCGTTGCCGCCTCCCAGGTAAAGCATCCGGTAGTTGAAGATGCGGTCCAGCAGGTCCACGGCCTCCTCCAGCCGCCGGCTCCACCACGCCGCCCCCCGCCGCTTCAGCGAGCCCTCGCCCAGGATCTCCTCGTACGTCTTCCCCTTTCGGAACGGGTGGTGGCCAAGTTCCAGATTCGGCGCCAGGCGCCCATCGGTAAACAAGGCCGCGCCGACCCCGGTGCCCAACGTCAGCACCAGCTCCACGCCCCGCCCTTCGATCACCCCCAGACCCTGAATATCGGCGTCGTTGGCCACCCGCACCGGCTTGCCGAGACGTCCTTCCAGCTCCCGCGCCAGATTCACACCCGCCCAGTCGGGATGTAGGTTGACGGCCGTGCGGATCTCCCCGTCCACCACCACGCCGGGAAAGCCGACCGAGACCCGGTCGAACTCGCCGCACTGGGCGGCCAGCTTCTCCAACACCTCGAGCACGGAGGCTGGCGTCGGCGACGCCGGCGTCTTGATCCGGACCCGCTCGGTCACCGGATTCCCCGCCGGGTCCAATACCAGCGCCTTGCACCCGGAGCCTCCGATGTCGATGGAGAGCGTCCTCGGTCTCCGCGTCTGCCTCTGAGTCACGTTCCCGAGTTTAGCGGACCGGTTTCGCCGGTCACAACCGCCGCGCCCCTCACTTGACCGGGGTCTGTTCGACAATCTCGATCCCGAAACCTTCCAGCCCCACAATCTTGCGTGGATGGTTCGTCAGCAGGCGGATTTTCCGCAGGCCCAGATCCGACAGGATCTGCGCCCCGATGCCGCTTTCGTACTGAAGCTGCCGCTGCCCGTCGGGCGTCGTGTAGTGCTGGAAGGTCCGCCCGTGCGGCGCCAGCCGTTTGGGCTGCCCGTTCTCCTCCGGCGGGAGCATCCGCACGCCCGGGCCGCTCTCGTGCAGGTAGACGAGCACGCCGGCGCCCTCTTCGGTGATCCGGCGCAGCGAGTCGCGCACGAGCCTCGCGCAATCGCAGTCGGCCGAGCCGAAGACGTTGCCGTAGACGCAGTGCGTGTGCATCCGCACGAGGGCCACGTCGCGCTCGGCCGGGTCGCCGTAAATAAGAGCCAGGTGAATCTCCGGATCGATCGTCGTCGTGTAGGCCACCGTCCGGAACTCGCCGAACTCGTTGCGGATCTTCCCTTCGGCCTTCCGCAGGATGAAGCGCTCGGTGTGCAGCCGGTACCGGATCAGTTCGGCGATCGAGATCAGCTTCAGACCGTGGCGGGCGCAGAATTTCTCCAGCTCCGGCACGCGCGCCATCGTCCCGTCGTCGTTCATGATTTCGCAGATCACGCCGCCCGGGCCGAGGCCGGCCAGCCGCGCTAGGTCTACCGCGGCTTCGGTCTGTCCCGCCCGCACGAGAACCCCGCCGTTGCGGGCCCGCAAGGGAAACACATGCCCCGGACGCGCCAGATCGTAGGGCTTCGCGTTCGGGTCCATCGCCACCTGAATGGTGCGCGCGCGGTCGGCCGCCGAGATGCCGGTGGTGATCCCTTCCCGCGCGTCGATCGCTTCGCAGAACGCCGTGCCGAACCGCGATGTGTTCACCTGGCTCATCAGGGGCAGCCCGAGCTGCTCGCACCGCTCCTCGCTGAGCGCCAGGCAGATGAGCCCCCGCCCGTACCTCGCCATGAAGTTGATGATTTCCGGCGTGACCTTGTCGGCGGCCACGGTCAGGTCGCCTTCGTTTTCCCGGTCCTCGTCATCGACCACGACCACCATCCGGCCCGCCCGAATCTCCTCGATCGCCTCCGGGATGGTCGCAAACGGCATAGCCTCGTTCGTCTTCACTATAGCAGGCTCCTGCATATCGCCCTCACTCTCCCCCCGGGCTGACACCACCGCCGCCGCCGGCTCGCTTCAGTGGCCCAAGCGTCAGCCGGCGAAAGCCGTTCTCAGCACCCTGCCACGCTATGACGCGGCACCGTCGCGCTGCGGGGAAGCCCCTTCAACCCGCCATCCCGCGCTTCCCTCCCTGTCACGCGCCGGCGGCCTGGCTCTATCGCCACTACCTGCTGAACGAGCCGCAGCACCTGTTCCACAGCGCCGAGAAACAGCCCGAGCAAGTCGGCGCCGTCCCCGCTTGCGTCTCTCATGCGGCCGCTCGGTAGGCTGCGGCCCGCGAACCACTCCAGACGGAAGCGTCCCCCCCAAATTACACTACGTCAGGCAGCGTATACGGTTCGCGGTACTCTCTCGTCAACAGCGCGTTGGCTTCCTCGTCGCCGCGAAATCGCTCCGTCGCCGGGTCGAAGCTCAGCTTGCGGCCCGTGCGATAAGAGATGTTGGCCAGATGGCACAGCGTAGTCGACAGGTGACCCTCCAGCACTTCGCAGTGCAGCTCCTCGCGCTTGCGGCTGCGCACGCAGTCGATAAAGTTCTGAAAGTGGCTCACCTCGGGCTCCTCCAAATCGGGGATCGCCGGACCCGGCTCGTATTCGATTTTCGGGAAGCTCAGCCCCACCGCGCGGACCGAGACGCCCGGCGCCGGCTCCCTTTGCTCGCTCGGTGTGAACCGCCCCTCCACGGTGGACCAGTTGTCCGCCGACGATACGTAGCCGCGCGGCGTGTAGAAGAACGTGCCCATCCGGACCCCGCCGAAAGGCGGGCTGTAGAGCGTGGTGGCCTCCAGCTCCACCATCGTGCCGTCTTCATACTTGTACACGGCCGTCTGCACGTTCGGCACTTCCTGGTCGGTGTCCTGATCCACGTACCGCCCGCCCTCACAATGCACCGACACCGGATGGACCTGCTTGCGCAAAGCCCACCGCACAACGTCCATCGCGTGAACGCCGTTGTTGCCCACCTCCGTCGTCGAGGTGTCCCAGAAGAAGTGCCACCCGTAATGGAAGCGGTTCACGCTAAAGGCGCGATAAGGCGCCGGCCCGAGATACAGGTCCCAGTGCACGCCCTCCGGGATGGCCGACTCCTGGACCCGCCCGATGTGGATGCGGCCGCGGTAGACCACCGCCTTGGCCCGATAGATCGGTCCGAACTTCTCCTCTCGCAGGAAGTGAACGGCGGACCGGTCCCGCCGGTCGCTGCGCCGGTTCAGCCCCACCTGCACGATCCGGTTGTACTTGCGCGCCGCGTTGACCGCCGTGCGCCCTTCCACCACCGTATAGGACAGGGGCTTCTCCACGTAGACGTCCTTGCCCGCCTGACACGCCCAGATGGTTTGCAGCGCGTGCCAATGGTCGGGCGTGGCAATGGAGACCGCGTCGAGGTCTTGCTTCTCGATCAGATCCCGGAAATCGACGACCGTCTGCGGGCGATATCCGGCCATCCGCTCGACTTCCGCCACCGCCCCGGGGAACAGCCGTTCATCCACATCGCACAGGTAGGCGACGCGAACCCCGCGCATCCCGGCAAACGCCCGGTAGTGATCGCGGCCCCGGCCGCGGAAGCCAACCACGCCGACGTGAATCACGTCATTGGCGCTGCTCTGCCCGTAGGACCGTAACACGGCCGGCGCGGCCACGGCCGCGCCCTTGACAAAATTGCGGCGAGTCGTTAATCGCATAGGCGATACCGAGTGTACTACGTAATGCAACACGGAGCGAGTCGCCCCCATCCGTCGTTAGGTCGCGCCGGCCGATCCCCCGGCCCGAGATTTCATCCGACAGTGCACCGCCGACATTTATCGCCGCCCTTCGGCCCGGTGGAAGTCGAAACCATGACCCGCACCATTTCGCCTTCCACCAACCGGCCCTACGCTCTGGCGCGCCTCTCGGCAGTGTGGAACCTGGCACGGTCCAGTCTCTATGCCGCTCACCGGCGGGAACAGCATCCTCGGAAGCCTCACCAGCGCCACCCCAAGGCGCAGTCCGATGAGAAAGCGGCTTGGGCCCATTGACCCTCCTTCATTCTTCCCTGCCGCCCACCGCGTAAGGAAAGGCCGGTTCTCTGTCCACTCTTTGCGGTCCACCTCAAACCGCACGCGTTCCCTTGACCGGCCACCGGGTTTCAGCTCTGTGATCTGCTGGAGGGGCTTCACCCACGACTCCCACAGCAAGATCTCCTTGCCGCAGTCATTCGCCGCGAGCGACCAATTTAGCCAACTCCACCCTTGCCGCCGCCTTCATCAAAAATCGAAGATCACGGGGCGCATCGACCCCTCTCCCCTCTTCACCATCTCCCCGGCGGCCGTGCAGAATCCCGACTACTCGGCCGCCCCACCCCGAGCACCACGGAAACGATAATACAGAACGGGTGTCACCAGCAGCGACAATACCAGCGATACGCTCACGCCTCCGATAACCGCGATGGCGAGCGGCTTCAGGATTTGAGCGCCCGAGCCGATGCCCACGGCGAGCGGAGCCATGCCGAGTATTGTTGCCAGAGCGGTCATAAGGATCGGCCGGAGGCGGCGGCGGCCCGCTTCGAAGATAGCTTCCTTCAGAGGATGCCCAAGTCGGCTGAAATGCTGCTCGGAGTCCAGCATCAGAATCCCGTTCTTGTGCACGATGCCGATTACCATGATGGTTCCCATCAACGAGGAGATGTTCAGTGTCGAACCCGTGATCCAAAGCGCCACTAGCGAACCGGACATGCAGAGGATCGTCGCCAGCAGAATCGCCGGCGGATGGGCGACGGACCGAAACTCAAAAACAAGGATCACGAAGATCAGCAGGATCGAGCCGAGCAACACTTGGCGAAGCGTCTGGAACGACTCGCGTTGAATGCGGTAGAGCCCCCCGTAGTGAATATCGGTACCGTCCGGCAATTCGACTTCCCGCGGAAGCCGAGCCTGGATCTCACGCATCGTCGAGCCGAGATCCCGTCCCGAAAGCTGTGACGTGATCACAACCGCTTCCTTCAAATTGTAGCGGCGGATTTCCCGTTGGTGCCCCACCGGCTCGATCCAAGCGATGCTCGACAGCGGAACCATCGCCCCTGTCGTTGGCGATGTGAGCTGCGTCGCCAGCAGTTGCCGCGACGACCCACGATCCGCCGGCGGGTAGCGTACCCGAATCCCGTATAGTCGATTATTGACAATCGTTTCCGAGGCGCGCACACCGTCCAGCACCGCAGACTCAAGATCCGCAACGTCCCGCACCCCAAAACCCGCCAGCGAGGCCTTGACCGGGTCCACGCGGAAGTTCAGCGACGGGCCGATGGCGACGTTTCGGTTGGTGACGTCGACCACCCCCGGCACGCCCCCAAGCCATTTCTCCACTCGCGCCGCCACCTCGAAGGCGGTTTCGGGATTCGGGTGCGAGATCTGCAACTCCACCGGCTGAGGCGACCAGGCGAGGTCACCGATCAGGTCTTCCAGAATGTGAGGAAATTCCACTTCGATCGCCGGCTCGCTGCGGATAATCCTTGCGCGGATTTCGTCGACTACCTCCGACAGCGACCGGCGCGGAAACGGTTTCAGCTTGACCAGGAAATCGCCTGTGTTCGGCTCGGCGATCGCCAACGCCAGCCGCGCGCCGGTGCGCCTGGAGTAGCTTTCGACCTCCGGCGTCTCCCTGAGTATCTGCCCGATGTGCCGGAGAACACGATCTGTCTCTTCCAGCGACGTTCCCGCCGGCATCACGTAGTCCAGAACAAAGGCGCCCTCGTCGAGTTCGGGCAGAAAGCCGCTTCCGAGCCTCGAGTAGAGAAATCCCGTCCCCGCCATAATCAGCACCGCCACCGCAATAATCGTGCGGCTGTGTCCCAGAGCCCAGTGCAGCGAACGTTCGTAGAATTCCGTCAGTTTTCGCATGATGCGCCCTTCGCCGGCCTGTTCCGCTGCCTCCAGGGTCTCCGCCCGCTCCGTGATGGAGCGGCGGATCACCATCCTCGCCAGAATCGGCGTGAAGAAAATTGCCAGGAATAGCGATGCCAGCAGGGCGGTGACCATCGTCATTGCCAGCGCCCGGAAGAACACCGTGGTAAGTCCGCCAAGGAACATCAATGGTACGAACACCATGATGGGCGTCATGGTCGAGCCAATGAGCGCCGGTGTCAGTTCCGTGATGGCGCTCCGCGCCGCTTCATTGGCGGTCTGCCCCATCGAAAGGTGCACCATGATGTTTTCGACCATCACGATCGCGTCGTCGATTACGATGCCGACGCAGGCCGCCAACCCGCCCAGAGTCATGAGATTGAAGCTCATCGAGAACTGCTTCATGAACACCACCGCAATCAGCAGCGAGAGCGGAATCACCACAGCCGCCACCAGCGTCGTTCGCCAGCTCTTCAGAAACCCGAACAACACACCGACGGCAAGCAGAAGTCCCAACAGAATCGCGTCCCGGACACCGAGGATCGAATCGCTGACCAGAATCGACTGATCGTAAAAAATGCCCATGCGAATGTCGCTGGGCAGTGAGGACTTGATCCGTTGGATCTCCTCCTTCACCGCCCTGGCGACCGCGAGAGCATTGCCATCCGGCTGCTGCAGTACATTCACCAGCACCGCCGGCTTCCCGTCTGCGGTCACGATGTTGTAAACAGGCCGTTCTCCTCGGACGACTGTGGCTATGTCTGAGATCTTGATCGGCGTGCCTTGCAATACGTCCACAACCGTCTCTTCGATCTGTGCCCGCCGGCGCATGAGTCCGGTCACCGTCGTGAGATAGAGATGGTAATTCTCCTGAACCATGCCGGCCGGTGTGATGAGGTTGCTGTTCCGAATACTATCCGCGACGCGCGTGAGCGGAATATTGTAACGATTTAGCCTGTCTGGATCGACCAGAACATGAAACTCAGGTTCCCTCCCACCCACAATCCGGGTCTCCATGACGCCGGGAATGCGGTACAGCCGCGGCGAGATGTCGTAGTAGGCGAGTTCCCAGAGCTCGGACAGACTACGACCGGTCGACGTCAGGCTGATGCCGAGCATCGGAAAGACCGAAAACGTCAGACGGTTGATGTAGAATCGGGTCTCCGGCGGAAGCGTCGGCATGATCTGGGCGATCTGGCCTTCCACCAGCGCCAGCGCCTGTGCCATGTCAACGTCCCAGCCGAAGAAAACGCTGATCTCCGTCGAGCCGCGCGCCGTCACCGAGCGCACGTCCCTCACGCCCGGAACCACCCGTACCGATTCCTCAATCGGGCGCGTAACCGTTAACATCTGTACGTCGACCGGAGCGATGCCGTTGTCGGCCAGGATCACGATACGTGGGAAATCAGTCACCGGGAACAGCGATACCGGCAGTTGAAAGAGGAAGGAAAACCCCGCCAGAGATGCCGTCAGCACCATGAGGATGAGCGCGCGAGCGTGTCCCTCCACGAATCGAGCCAGGTTGAAGGTGTTCATCGAGCGTTCCCCTCGGCGCCCTTCTCCTCAACACGCATTCCGTCGGACAGCCCCAGAGCGCCGGCGGTCACTACCCGCTCCTTGCCGGTGAGGCCGCTGGTGATCTCTACCAGTTGGGAGTCAACCACGCCGGTGGTTACCTGGTGAGACCGGGCCAGCCCGGCCCCGTCGACGGTCCAGACCGTTCCCCGGTTTGTGCCTTCGATGAACTGGACCGCCGCAAGCGGCGCCATCACCGCATCCGCATGCTTCGCCGTCACAACTCCGACGGTTCCGAACTGGCCCGCTCTCAGAGACGACCCGGAACCTGAGATGCGGCACCAAACCTCAACCGTGCGCCGCGCCACATCCACCGCGGCATTCACTACCGAGACCTTCCCCTCGATCCGTGTACCCGGCGCATCCGCCGCTTCAAACCAGCACGGCTGTGACTCGCGTACCTCACCAGCCTTCTCCTCCGGGAACTGGCCGACCGCGATTGCCTCCGAGAGATCGACTATCGTGAACACGGGCGCCGCTGGGCTCGCCACGTCCCCCGGATACAGGAACTGCCTGGTGATGACGCCCCCGAAGGGACTCCGCACCTCGGTGAAGGACAGCTGGGCGTCCAGATAGGCGAGCCGCGCTCGCGCCTGCTCGAGTTGCTGGCGCGCGATGCGCTCGTCCTGTTCGCGCGACCGGTTCTGAAGAAGCTCCAACGACCGCTCCGCAACACGGTGCGCCGTCTTCGCTTGTTCGAAATCCGTCCTGCTCACCAGAACCTCCCGTTCGGGAATCGCCCCTTCCTTAAATAGCTCGACTCGACGCTTGTAAATCTTCTCCGCGCGTTCGAGGGCGGCCGCGGCGGTCTCCACCGCCCCCTGAGCGCGCTCGATATCAGCCGGAAGACTCCCGGTGATCACCTTGGCCAGATTCGCCTCGGCCGCCTGAACTTGAGCGGCAGCTTCGGCCCGCTGTGCCTCCAAATCATTGCGTACCAGCCGCGCGAGCACCTGTCCTTCACGGACAACGTCGCCCATGTGGGCGCCCAGGCTCTCGATCGGAGCCGTGATGCGCGCCGCCACGCTGGCCTGCTGCCGGGGAATGATTCTCGCAGGTGCCTCGACCTGCACATGCACATCCCGCCTTTCTGCTTCCGCCGTCTCCACTCGAGCGATGACCGGGCCTTCCGGAGCATTTTCGCCACTGCAACCGGCCATTATCAGCGCAATCAGATATGCCGCTGATGCGAGTTTCATTGTTTCCCCAAGGCTATGTCCAATTCCACCAGTGACCTCAGGTAGGCGGCGATCGCGGCGAAATACGCTGCCCCCGCATCCGTGCTGTCGACTCGCGCCGCCACAACCTCCAGGGCCAGTCCTTCGCCGCTTTCATAAAGAAGCTGAGCCAGTCGTAGGCTCTCGCCGGCTGACTCTCGTTCGGAACGAGCCATCAAGATCTGTTCGTACGACGACTTGACGTTCGCCAGCGCCGACATGACTTCCCGCGCTAGAACCCGTTCGGTCATCCGTCGTTGCTGTTCGATCCGCTCTTCCTGGTAACGGGCCCGGCGCTCGTCACTCCGCGCGCCGAACCAGTCGAAAAGCGGTATGTCAACATGAACGAAAGCGGCATAGCCCCGATCGGCAATCCGGACGGTGTTCGAGTCCAGGCCGTATTGGAACACCACCCGAGCCTGGGGACGGAGCCGTGAGCGGGCCGCCGCCTGCTGGGCGCGGAACCCGCTTTGCAGCGCCCTCAAGCGCTCGAATTCCGGCCGCCGCCGCATCGCTGCCAGTGCTTCCTCCCCCCCCAAGGTCGCTTCGGCAGGCAGCTCTGGATAGTTTACAAAGGCGTCGACAATGTCGAGTTCCCGGTCCACTTCCGTGGTCCAGAATGAGGCCAGCACCTGGTTGGCGAGGCGGGCGTTCAACCCAGCCTGGCTCACGCGCCGCTCGAACCGCGCGCTTTGTGCGGCCGCTTTGTGGACGTCCGCCATCGAGGCTTCTCCCTTTTTCTGCATCGCCCGGGTGCGCTGTTCGAACGCATGTGCCTCCTTGAGGGCTTCCGCCTCCATCTCTGCAATATGGCGAGTCAGCAGAAGGTCATAGTAGGCTCCTGCAACGGCCCGGCGCAGATCTCTCCGGGCTATCGACAGATCCGCCGCCGCCAGGCCCCGGGCGGATCGGGCCAGAGCAGAGGCGGCCCGCAGACGGCCGGACAGATCGATCTCCCAATCCGCGTCGAACAGAAAGACGTACTCCCGGAACCCATTCAACGCCACGTGGCTGAACTGCCCGCGATCATACAGCAGCGGACTGTTGTAGACGAACGTGTTCATGAGGCCCAACTGCGGCAGGTAGGCCGACCGCACCGCCGCCTGCCCGGCGCCGGCCGCGGCTAGTTCTTTCTCGGCCATTGATGAGGCCGACGGTTCCGCCATAGCCAACCTGACACAATCATCAAGGCTGAGCGGCGGTGATTGCCCGCAGAGCGCCGATACCCACACGCCCCAGCAACAGCAGAGCTTTGCCAGCTTGACTTGGATGCTCACGTTGAATAGATCTCCCTCGTGCTTCCCGCACGCCACGCCGCCCGATTCACGAATCCGCGTCCCCTCCTGAGACGATGCCCACCTCGAAATTCAGGCGAGGTCCCCCGACTGGTGAGGCCTCCCCTGCGTCGAGGGCTTTCGTAGCGCAGATCGACTTGACGGTATCTCACAACCACTCCTTGTACGCCGAGTGGCGCAAGGCCATCTCAATGGCACTTCACTTCGCTTTCGGTAGGAGTCATCAGCCGAGCAGGCGGTTCTAAGGGGGACTCCCTCCCCTGAAGAGGTTACCACTATACCACGAGGGTAAGTGCCTCGTTAACCCATCTTCCGAGACATAGGAAACGCGGTGATGTTCCTTGTGTGCCAACGCGCGCCGCAGGAGTGCCCCCGTTGCCGCGATACCAACCTCGGGAGCTGACCGGTGAGCGGAAACAGGCGGGATCCCGAAAAGGCGCGGCACGGGAACAGCCCCCGCCCCAAATCGCCCGCCGGATCGACCGCCTCCTGCCGCAACTGCGGGCGCTGGGACCCATCCATCCCGGCAGCATCACTGGATCGACAGCGAACTCGAGAACCTGCTCGCCTTCGACCGCCCCGTCGTCTGGGCCGAGCACGCCCCGCGCCGCCGCCGGGAATTCCCCTGGCTCCGGATCTGGGAGAGCCACCCGCCATTCCTCCGCATGGCCCGTGGCCTCGAATTCTCCACCCGGCCCTACGACGTGCCCCGCCGTGAGTCCATCTCCCTCGGTCGCATGTTCGGCGCCCCCACCTTCCGCTGGCTCCCCGCCTCCCTCGGCCTCTGACCCCCGGCCTCATCCCCCAAGAGCCCCCATCA
>FWPU01004738.1_pt1 | contig 31078 bp, 27 predicted proteins | sample 2228361 | NCBI WGS metagenome assembly FWPU01 (sample SAMEA103939777, study PRJEB20133) | metagenome | reverse complement strand
TCTATCAAGTTGATAAACAAACATCCAAAATCTATCAAGTTGATAGATATCCAAACATATCAAGCTGATAAAAATTGGAGTTCTATCAAGTTGATAGATATCCAAATCATATCAATGTTGATAAACATCCAAAATATAGCGATGTTGATAGAGTTTCATGTCGAGTATTAAGTTTTTCAGTGACTTGTATCCAATGAATATGGATCACTGAATATTGGTTACTAACTATTAAAGATAAATGAAATATGGATCATCGAATAATCGGTGTCGAATATTTAACACCGATTATTCGAAACGAAATACTAAACATGAAATATTCGACACCAAATAATCGACATGAAATATTAAACATCAACACAGAGACCAAATAATCGACATGAAATATTAAACATCAACACAGAGACCAAATAATCGACACCAAATATTAGATATCGAATATTCGACGTCGGGTATTATAAATAAACGAAATATTAAGCATCGAGTATTCGACATGAAATAGACACCAAATATTAGATATCGAATAATCGACACCGAATATATGGGTCTGTGTTGATGTTTAATATTTCATGTCGAGTATTATTCGGTGTCGAATAATCGCTGTTTATTTAGTGTTTAATACTCGGTATCGAATGTTTGTCTATGTTGGTGTCGAATAATCGGTGGTAAATATTTAGTGTCGAATATTTGGTGTTAAATCTTTGGTGAATATTGGTTACTAACTATTAAAGATAAATGAAATATGGATCATCGAATAATTGGTGTCGAATATTAAACACCGAATAGTTGACATGAAATATTAGATACCAATTATTATACATCGAGTATTGAAAGCGAAATATTAAGACCTGAATATTTAACATCGATTATTCGACATGAAATAAATAACACCGAATATTCAATACCAGACACCAAATACTAGGCATCTAATATTTGGTGTTACATATTCGATGTCGAATAATCGGTGTTGGATAATTGGATGAGTATTTGGTAATTCATACATCAAGCGTTAAAGATTAAACGTATCATGTTAGATCTTAACTCATCGACACTGAGTATGAATTAAGATCTAAGATGAGACACTAAATATCTTGGTTGTAAGATTCGGTGTTTAATAAATAAACGAATTCGACTCTCCAAGTATCAATGGATATCAGAGTCAACTAATAAATGGGAGAGTTCGAGATAGATTAACAGATTGATTAGGTTAAGAATTGAGTCTGGAAACGAGTTGAAGTGGGGTTGAGTTTTGTTGGAAAAGACGAAGACGGGAAATAGAAACTGATAGTTATTTAAAAGATTCGGAAGACTTGAAGTCAAGATTTCAATAGAAGGATGATGAGTGAAAGACCGAATATGATTAAGAGTCGGAGAATACCTTCACTTACGGATCTCACGGCTGCATATCTTCTTAAAAATTTTGAGTTTCTTGATTTATATCGGCTGCCTCGAGATTTACATCGGGCCCTTTTTGAAAAGTATCGGGATCCTACGTATAAGATTTGTAAATCGGACTATCCGCCGTCATTGTCGAAACCCGATTGGACTTGTTCCTGGCTTGTTGAGGATATTCGATGGGATTACGATTTATGGGAACAACTTGAAAACAAGATAACAACGGAACAGGATCTTTCGAAGTATCTCGGTATAGTTATGGATATGTCATTGGATCAGACGGATCAACGGAAATTTGAGATTCTTGTCATAGTTTGTGGTATTCTCTATCTCAATAAGTGGTTTCTTGACAAGTACCCGATGCTTAAGAATTCTTTATTGGCACGTTTAAGTGAAATTGGTCCCGAGTCACCCTTTCATAAGTCGGCTTCTCTTCTCTATACCTACTTTAAATCCTAGATATCCACGATGTATCATTTTGGATGTATCGAAGAAAGAGTCAATTAGCTCGTTGAAATTGAAATCGAGAATCTTTTCTTCTTCGAAGAGAAGAGTTGAAATAAAATCGAATATGTATCAGAGAAAGGTCCATCGATCTGCTGGTGAAGAGAAGTGTCTTCAGGTTCTTTCAAGGATATATCCACGTTATAAGTTTGAGACATATCGACCGAATTTTCTTCTCCGGAGAAGAATCCGGAGACGGGTCGAAATCTTGAACTCGATTTGTATAATGATCGACTTAAGCTTGCGGTTGAGTTTAATGGAAGACAACACTATCAACATACGCCCTTCTTTCAGACCAAGGACGAGTTTAAAGAACAGAAGAGACGGGATGAATTAAAGAAAAAGCTCTGTAAGAAGAATGGCATCACACTGATATTCGTTCCCTATGATGTCAACATTGAGACCTATCTTGTCGCGAAATTAGTAAAGAAGGGCAAATATCCGCGAAAGAAGAGAGATGACACTTGTATTATTTTATAAGAAGTTAACAGGTTGAATTAAATAGAAGAAAATGATTCGTTGATTCGGAGATCAACGGATTCGAGATAAGATGAATTATATATATTATCTAATTGCAGTTGCGACGGTTGGCTGTTTTCTGGTGTTTCGAGTGTCATCCCGGTACTTACTTTATTATATTTGTGAAAAGGCTCAACTGTATCATCGGCGCTTTCTTTTCGACAGTTCATTTCGAACTGACGCTACCGACATGAAACAATATAAGATTAAGTGTGACTAGGACAATAGAAATAGACATTTAACATCTTCCTTCTTAAGGAGGAAGATGTTGCTGGAGATCTTTCTATTGAGTTATCTTGATTGACATGGAATTGATAGGAATTCTATGTTGAGTTGAGTTCTTCATCTTAAGATGGCCAACTTTATGGAAGAAGAAATAGATAGGAAAAAAAAATGAGAATGAGAAAGAAATTTCTTTGAGAAGAATATTCCCGAAAAAGGGAAAATGGATTTTTTCGAGGTGTATGAGGAAATTCCGGACACCGGTCGTTACTCTGTTCGATGTTTTTCGGAGTATCAGAGGGAAGATTTGGATCAAGAATGTATTTTGTACACTCATGATCTCATTGGGAGGATGTTGGAAAGGAGACCTCAAAGAAGAGAGAAGCGATACTCGGGATCGAATATGTATTGGTGTACGATTTTGTAATTAGATGAAGTTGTCGAAGTCATTGGTATCGTCGATATTGTCCGATATGTCGAAGTGATATTCATAACGAAGAATACTGCCAATGCCACCAAAGCCTTTGAGAAACTGGGAACCTTGGGAGGTTGCTGAAGACACGATAACCATAGTGGTGTGTTTACTACGACATAACTGATGGAGATAGTCAATAATAGTGGGATCGATGTCATTACTGAGGTCGACAGGGGGGATTTCTGGAATGGGTGCAGAAAAGTGTTCACTGACGATAAGAATTTCAACGAGGCCCATGTTCAAGGCTGAGAGAGTGTCAGAGAATCCGTAACTAATTTTGGGGACATCTTGGGCGATGAAGTTGAAAAAGCGTGTCAAGATCTTTTGTTCTTCAACATATTTAAGATTGTGGAGACTTTCACCCAGAAGAGTGATGGCTTCATCGAGACCTCGGTCGAGACCATAGGATATGGAGATTGTTGGTTCCTGAAGTACGGGGTGTAAGCGAGGGTCAAGAAATCCTTCATTGAGGAATCGGTCCTTAAGACCAGCTGTTCCAGCGATATAGAGAGCACTGATATTGGGGACATCATTGGAGAGAAAGTATCGGGTGGCGAATTCTTTAATTTTATTGAGGTAGTGGTGGCGTCCTTCTTCGGCTTGGCGTTCAAAACGTCGCTGAGACTGACCGCCACGGCCATGTTTTTTACGGAGTTCGATGTTTTCTCGACAGTGGATGATTTTTTCATTGCCTCGAATTGTGGCTAACATAAGACTATCACCTGAGATGATAATAAATCCGAGAGAGAGGGTCTCATCTTGGAGAGTTTCAAGGACGGATTCCAGATGAAACGTGTTATCACATAGGTAGACGAATTTAACAAGGGGGCGTGGGGGTTCGAAAGCGAGAGAGATTTTTCTTTCTTTGTCCTGTTCATCGAGGATGGTGCCTGATAAGATGATGAGACCGTTTTTCGGTATGGTCTTATAGAGTTTGAGTTTATTTTGGGCAGAGGTGATGGCGGACAGAACAGCGAGACGGTTGACTCGACTTTTAATGTTGGAAGCTGTACTGTATTCATTTGTAAGTTTGGCGTTGATCTTGGAGATTTGTTCACCCGGTGGTAGGATCAGTGTGATGACACTGGTGGCATCGAGACCTTTAAGTTTGGAGAGACGAGTGAGGATTTGTCGAGTTCTCCAAAGAGTGACTTTTTCGTCATAATCGATCATTTTTGACAGAAGATGGAGAAAATATGATCTCGATATCAATTAACGAAGAAATCAACAGGAAGAGAGGAAAGTAGAAGGATGGTTTCTTGGATAATATCAGTTTCTCCGAAGAAGGAAGAGAGACTGATATTAAGTTTGATTTAATGAGAAGGAGAGTTACTTAACGAGGAGATTAGAGGGAACTGTCGAGAAGATTGGAAATTGTTTTAACGAGAGCTTGAGCTGAGGGGCGGAATTCTTTTGGTTCGAAACATGTCTCAATGATAAGACAGGAAAGGGGATAGGTGGGTGAAAAGATAGGAGAGAGAAAGTTTCGGGAAATGACATTGGAGCGGAGTTCGTCGAAAGAATTACCTACGAAGGGTGGGGTTTTATGAATAAGATGATAGAAGGTGACACCGAGAGCCCAGATATCTGACGACATCAGAATATCGAAGGGAATCGAGGCGGAAGATGTGAGAAAGATTTCGGGACTCAGGTAGTATGGAGTTCCTTTTCTACCGCGACAGGAGAAGACGCCAGATTCCATACCTGCGAACTCGAGATCGATGATTTTAATTAATTTACCATTCCAGAGAAGATTCTCAAGTTTAATATCACGATGGACGATTCCGGAAGAGTGAAGTTCGGAGAGACCGGAGGCACTTTGTCTCATCATTTCAAGAATGACTGAATCAGAGAGAGGAGAAAGAATGTCTGATAGGGGTCGACCTTTAAAATACTCCATAAGAATACCATAAAACTGTTGTTTTTTAAGTTCAACCTTATAAAGTCCATAGTAGGAGATGACATTAAGAAAGTTAATGTTTTTGGTGAGATGGCCCTCAGTTTTAATATCTTCGAGAGAGGAAGAGGATAAGGATTGAATTGGGAAGAGTTTAAGGGCGTATGTGTTTTTACCGTCCTTGGTTGATATTTTAAATATGTGACTGAGTCTTCCTTTACTGAGACATTCGTCAAGGTTATAGAAGAGTTCAAAGTGAGCCAGCGTTTCAGAGAGATTCATCGTTGAAAGTGTCAAAGAAGGGATCGAATTCTTTTGGAGAAAGATGTTTTAAAAAGACTTCAATTATTAGGAAGTGATAAATTCTGGAGAATAAGTTTCATGTTTAAAACGGTAAGTTGACATGTAAAAGGTTAAGATGGAAATAGCTCGACGTTCCTTACGACACTATGGGAAGAGGGTTGGGAAGATTGGGCGCGGAGCTCTTGGGACGGTGTATAAGTATTTCAAGAGTGATAGTTCTACCTATGCTGTTAAAAAGGTACCTTTTGAGGTCTATCGAGGAGATAAGTATATTCCGACGGGACTTATTCGGGAGATGTCAGTTTTAATTTTTTTAGGGAAGGGATATCAGCATCCGAATATCATAAGACTTCTTGACATTATTGTTCGGAAGAAGGCGTTTTACTTGATCTTACCATTGGCAGATGCGACACTGGTTGATCTTCTACCGAGATTGCATCCAAATCAGGTGAGGAATTATGCGTATCAGATTGTGTGTGGGGTTGACTATTGTTTGAGTCGGAGTATCTGGAATCGAGATCTTAAACCTGACAATGTGCTTTACTTTGAGAAAGAGGATCGGCTTGTTTTAACGGATTTTGGTTTAGCTCGTCATGTAAACATGGCGGATCCCAATAAGAAGTATACAAATGAGGTTTACAGTCTCTGGTATCGAGCGCCGGAGATATTAATGGGAGATTTATATACAGAGAAGGCTGAGGTGTGGGCTTTGGGGTGTATTATTGCTGAGATGTATTTGAGGCATCCACTTTTTGCGGAGAGGTCGGAGGAAGATCAACTTGGGACGATTTTCTCGATTATGGGTACACCTGATCCAGAAACGTGGCCTCATTTGTACGAACTTCCTGGATGTCCTCAAGATCTTCCAACATGGGATTCCGTCTTTTATCGATATCAGTATCGGTTTGGCTATGATGAGATGGCGTATGATCTTCTTTCGAAGATGTTAAGAATTAATCCCCGAGAGAGGATTTCGGTTGAAGAAGTTCTTCAGCATTCATATTTTAAAGATTTTTCTTCGGTGTCGTATTCTCGGAAGACGCAACTTGACCAACTTTTCGAGGTTGAACAATATCCTCTTTTGACTTTGGAGGAGAAGGGACTTCTTACTCCAGGATATTTTGAGACGCGAGCTGACTATCTTACCCGAAGTCTTGATTTTATTCGTCAACATGAGAAGGATATTCGGAACTACTTTGTCATTGCTTATCTGTATGATGTTGTTGCTCCCTATGTAAAGCGAACCTCGGGAGGAGAACAATTGTCGAACGGGGCTCAACTGTCTCTTATGGATATATCACAGAGTATTGTTGATTCTAACCTGATGACATATAGTGAGCTTATGAGATTTCATAAGACGGAGACTCTGGTTAATACGGATGAGATTTTTGAGACAAATCTTCTTCTTCTGCGTCTTGTCAACTATGATCTTAATGTGGCGACGAGTTACGACTTCTTCTGCTGCTACTGTCAAGAGGTTTTCTGTTCGGAAACGAGACGGAAAGCTCTGGAACGTTTGATTGAGGTGACAAAGACACCTCTTGTTGCTTGCGTTAAGCCGTCTGACCTAGCGCGAGCATGTCTTGAGTGTTCTGAGATTTCGGATGTGGAGGAACGATTTTCATCGAATTTTCAAAATGTTTTCGATTTCTCAATTCACCTTAAGTCTCAGATAGGGTGAGAAAGGAGAGAAGAAGAATAACGGTGAAAAATTCTTCGAACTTAAAATGAAATTTGGGAGTAAGAATATCTTTGAAGATGAAGGATAATCAAAGTCGAATGTCATCGAAGATTGAAAAGTTGTTTAATCGTGCACGGGAGATGGCGTTGAGAGGGGAGATGGAGATGTTGCATGGGGCTATTCTTGTTAAGGGAAATCGTGTTATTTCGGATGGATTTAATTCCTATCGAACCAAGATGTCGACGTTTGTTGGTTCCTCCGTTCATGCGGAGAGGGCCTGTCTCCGAAACTTTTTTGGGCGCTTATCAAGGTGTTATCAATTTCCGTCTTGGTTTTTATCTTCCCGTTTCATCATCTCGAGGAAAGGGAAAGAAGAAGTTAGTTTGGGAGTCTTACGATCTTTATATTGTTCGGATTGCTTATACTCTTGAGGGGAAGGAGTATTACGCCATGTCACGTCCCTGTAAGTCGTGTCTTACTCTTTTAAAATCATATGGAGTAAGGCGGGTGTATTATACGGTTTTAAGTCGACCGGGAGAGCTTCGATATCAGATGGAGAAGATTAAGGACATGGAGACGGATCATATCAGTGGAGGAATGAGATCAACATTCTCAAAAAATATTTTGAAGAAATATTGATGAGAGAGACTATCTGGAATTTTAGGGAAAGAAAACTTCAAGCTTCAGATGATTGACATACTTCGAAGGGTTGTGTATGCGGGAGGTCTTGTTTTAATTTTTTGGATGTGTGTTACTTACCAACTTTCGACGTTGTTTCATGTGTTGGCAACAATGGCGACGATGTATGATGTTCTCTACTTACATCGGCAAGTTTTAGAGTCATCGTTTTTTCGAAAGAAGAGCAGACTTTTAACGATGTGGCATTTTATTCTTGTTTTTATTTTTGGGAGTTTTATGGTACTCTTTAATGAGTTTATTTATTATCAGTATCTTCAGGATTCCTTTACTGTATCAAGAGTCATCCTGATAAGTCAAGTGGGAGATGGATTTCAGTATCTTGGGAAATATGTGGGGAGGCATTACATTGGTTGGATTTCCCCCCGAAAGACATGGGAGGGGTACTTTATGGGTTATGTGGGACTTCTGATGGTTTTTTCGAGGAGTTATTCTCTTGGGACAATAACAGTTATTTACATAACTGGAATTGGATCAAGTCTTCTTTCATCTTTAATTAAGAGGATACTTTATGTAAAAGATTATTCTGACTTACTGGGGCCTCATGGGGGATGGGTTGACCGGATTGACTCGATAGTGGGTCCCATACTGTTCGAGTATCTTAAGTCGGTGAGAAGGAAAAGGTAGTTTGGGAGATACCTCCATTCGAGAATTGGCGTAACAGTTCTGAAAATTCTGGAATTGAGGAGAGGGAAAGGTGGGGGAGATTAAACTGTTGATAGAGAGAGCGTCGTTTGGGTGATGGGCCTGAGTTTTCAAAGAGAGCGTTATTTTCAACTTTCTCAAGAAGAGTTAGAAAAGTTGCACACTTGGGAAGTTGAAACTCCTCTTCAAGGTGAAGACGAACCCGAGCTTCTTCTAAGACGGAGGAGGGCAAAGTTTCTCCTGTATAAATGTTTTTCTCCGTCTTAATGATATTTTCAAACTCATTTCGTGTGAAGTGGTAAAGATTAATGCCACAAATAGCTGTAAGACGGTCGAATGGGACATAATCATAGATGAGTTCATCGAGGACATCTTTATCATTACGTTCGACGGGTTTATTAAAGATAGATGGGACGAGATATTCAATGGATCTTTTTTGTTCTTCGCGAAGGACCTCAATGTAGGCCTTCTTTCCCAGAGAAGATAACTTTTCAAGAGCTGTCCAAATCATATCCTTGGAGGGGAGACCATAGTGAATGGGAAAGCCGAGAAGATAAGCCTGGACTTTAAACGGAAGCATAGCGATTTTATAGGCGAGATTGCTTAACTGTAACAGTTTGGTTTCAAGCGAAGGGAAGAGTTCCTTTGCCTTGATAAGGTCTTGTTTTGTAGTGCCAGCCATTGAACATTCTTTAACCATTTTCTCGATGAGAGGGAAGTAGATCTTGGTGCCAACGTGTTCCCAGTATTTTGGTGTATAGTAGAACAAGAAGTGTCCACGGGAGGTGATACTTTTGAGTAACTCGCCATCTAGGAAGTCTGAGAGGGGAAGGACTCGATCACAGTTGATATAAAGTTGACGGTATTTGTTTGGATCGAGATTTGGACGATTTCCGGCGCGGATGGATAGAGCCACCTGTTCAAGAGTTAGATTTTCCAGAGGAGGACATTCAAGACTTATAACTTGTATCTTCTCACAAAATTTGGGGTCAGAGTAGATCTTTGATGTTGATTCGACGAGCCACGACACAATTGGAGGTGCATTTGGCTCTAAGGTTGAGGGAGCATTTGGAGCTCCCCCTGACATAAGATAGATGGCACCATATTCGGGATACCGAGTTAGCTTGAGAAAGTGTTGTTTCTCCACATATTGAGAGAGACCGAGACGCAATAGGGAACGATATGCCACTAAACAGTCATCATCAACGGGATTCTCAAGGAGCCATGAAAGAAGGCCCTCGGATGAAATAAAGTCGAGAGCGAGACCTTGTTCCGCAGAGCCATAGACGATACATTGTCTTACTCGTTCTTTCATTTCTTCCTTTGACAGAGTATTTGACATTGGGATCTCAATTGAAGAGAGGGACATTTTATTCTACACGGTAACCTATTAAGGTTTTTAATAGACAATAGAATTCATTTTATTTTGTTTTTCATTTTGTATTTTCAGGTTTCGATAAAAGGGAGCGACTTCGGAGAGAAGAGAGACGATCGTTGAACTTCTTATCAAAAGAGAAGTATTTTATTTATTTCTCTTTTGATAAGGTTAAAAGGAAAAGGGAGACTATGGAAAATGAGAATTATCTATTTGACACATTTTACGGAGCGAACTTATCCGAACTATGTTACAGTTCTTCCGGTGACTTCGGAGACGATTACAATTAAAGATCACATTCAGGCTCTGTCATACTTATGTGATCAGCCTGACTCTTTTGCCATTGTTCTTAGTGAACCCCCGATTTCTCCAAATAAGCCTTCTCATAGTGAGGATATTGACTTTTCGAAGATTGTCAGTGTTGTCAGTCACCTTTCAACCAATCTTCCTGAAGGGTGTTCCTTTGTTGCACTTTCGTATTCCCTCAAGAGGGCGCCGAGTGGAAGTCTCATCTGGAGTGGACGTCTTCCAAGAAGGATGAACCTGATTTCTATGAGTCCCATGATCACTCAGATTACATGTTATTTCATTGGGAAGTCTTTTGCCCAAGAGAGTTTGGAGGCCCAGTCATATTCGAGTCTTGACGAGATGGCGTCCAAATCTCGGGGACTTATTGCGTATCCACCTCTCAATGCTGAGAGTTATATGAATAAGAGTGAGTTGAAGTTTCTGTCGTCCCTGACTACCTTTTCGTCGTTGGCGGATCGACTTCCAGCTATCTACTGTATCAACTTGAAATCGTCCGTCGATCGAAGAGAGAGAATGAAGCATCGATTTAAGGTGGCTGGCTTGACATCTCATGTAACATTTGTTGAGGCGGTGCCATGGACGGATCCCGTCATTGCGGACAACTTTCCGTCGGTCGATCTTCCGGAGCTTGAAATTAAGCATCACATGTGTGTGATGGGATGTATGTTAAGTCACTATAAGGCTCTTCAGATGTTTATTGAATCTGGAGATGACGATGCGATCATCTGTGAGGATGATGTCATGCTTCACGATGACTTTGCCTGTCGCTATTTGACGTTGTTTGATAATGTTCCAGCGAAGACTTCTCTTGTGATGTTGGGTTGGACGGCGGGATCTCTTTATGGGTTTAAGTGGGCCGGTCGAGATCCTCAGAGAAAGAACCTGGCTCGAATTTTACCGGACCGGACCTGGGGTACAATCATGTACTGGATATCCCGAGACTACGCGATCAAGGCTCTGGAATACTTTTATTCGATCAGTCCTCTGATAAGAAAAGATAAGAAAATATCTTGCAGTCGAGGACTCATTGATGGACACTCATCTGAGGACATTACACGATACTCTCGAGGATATATTGCCATTCCTCCTCTTGCGTTAAGTGATTGTCTGGATACGACACTTCGACATAATCTGCCGGATCAGACGGACGTTTTTAACCTCTTTAAGCCATGGGGATTTAAGGACTATCTTCGGGGAGAGAGAGGGGATGTGTCCCGCTATCTGGAGGCTTCGTCTGGAACAATTCCTCTTGATGCTCTTCTTGAGATGCCACAGAATCGTACTTTGGTGACAGTTGTCTCATCCAAGGACAAAATTAGGAAGAAACTTCTTTCTCTGGAGGAAAATATTATTGTTTTTATTTTCTCCAAGAAGAAGTTGGAAGGGAAACGGGATCTCTCAAGGACTCGATTTATTTTCTATAAGGGAAGCGAGAAAAAGAAGACCAAGTATGAGCTTCTCTATGAAGCGTTAATGTTCAATCCCTTTTCATCAACACATTTTGCCTGGATCGATGCCTCCTATCCTCTTCTAATGAAGGAACTTCCATCTACCTTTGATGATCGAATTCGCTATCAGCGAATTGGAGATGAGTCCTTCTTTACGGGGTCACATTCTTCTCTGATTCAGTTGTGTCGCTATCTTCTTTTCAAGAAGAAGTCTTTAAGTGATGTGATGTCGTTTCATCCAGACATCTTTGGATCTCCATGGATTGACACTCGACACTATATCACTCATTTAAGAGAGAAGGAACTTAATGAGGAGGCACTAAAGGTTCTCTTCGAGTCGAAGGAGACATCGTTTTGGTATTATGAAGAGCTGCTCACTCTTCTGTCGAAACAGTTGCAGAGTGAGACCTCGAAAGAGCAGTATCAGACAGTCGCCCAAGAGTTCTTTGACATGTTGATCTCTCGACGAGACTTTTTAAAGGAATTGATGACCTCCTTTCATCGAGTGGCTCCCCTCTTCGAACAATGTGAGGAGCCTCCAGGAAGACGGGTTGCGATTATGTGCACCTATGATCAGCGTCTTTTACCCTGGGATCCTCACACAGTGACGACAGGACTGACCGGGTCAGAGGAGGCCGTGGTCTACCTTGGAATGGAACTGGCCAACTTTAACTGTCGAGTTGACATCTATGCCATGCCACCGCGTTACTCTCCCTGGCGCCTCAAGATTGCAAATCCGAGATACTATGATGCCTTTACACCTCTTTCCGATGGCTATGACATCATCATTGTCTGGAGATATCCACAGTTGATTCCACGGGTTATTCCTCATGGAACCACCATTCTGCTTTGGCCTCATGATATTTTGATTCAGGCCCAACCCAAACTTGAAGGTCTTGATGGTGTTCTCTGGCTCTCTCAGTATCAGCAACAACAGTACTGTCGGGTCGATCCGCAGTTTTCTTCCTATCCAAATATTATCTATGGCAACGGAATACCGGTGCCATTTAGGGAATCGGAAAATGAACTCTATCGAACGCCTCGACCGCCCCGCTCCTGTATCTATGGTTCCAACTATGGTCGAGGTCTCTCGATTCTTCTGGAGATATGGCCAACGATTTTTGAGAGATTTCCTGATGTCACACTTGACATCTACTATGGAGCTAACACTTGGGGAACTCTGTCAAAGGAAAAGGAGGCCAAGATTCTGAAAAGAATTGCGGATCTTCGACCGTTTGGAGTCCGTGAACACGGTCTCGTTGGGCATGAGGAGCTTATGATGGCCTACGCTCGGTCGAGTTTCTGGCTCTATCCGTGTATCATTCCCGAGGTCTACTGTATTACGGCCATCCGAGCCCAATATGCTGGATGTATTCCTGTCATTTGTCGAGGTGAGGCTCTCACTGAAACAGTCCATCCTGAGGCTCCCTCTGTCAATCGGTCAACATCAGATATTATGTGTCTTGTCCAAAATATTGACACTATCACCTCAACGACAGGTCAGTTGCCCTCCTTTATCCAGGAGTATAAGGATCTTCTTCTTCGAACGTTGGAACGGGCTGAGACAATTACCGAAAAAGAAAGAGAAAAGTACTATCTTTTTGCGAAAGACAAGACATGGGAGTCTGTCGCCGAGAAAGTTCTGTCAAACTATGCCAGTTTTGATCTTGTCGGATATGTCATTAATTCTGACGGTTCTTCCGACAGGTGGAGTCAGTTCTCATCGCAAATTAAGTGGGAGTGGCCTCCCATTGAGAGGTTCCCTCCCGTTGACGAGAACTTGACTCCAGAACAAGTCAATCTCTCAAAGAAAAAGAAATCTGATGTCGCTAGTCATCTTAACCTCTGGAAACAACTTGTTAATGATACCAATATTGACACCTATCTGGTTCTTCGCGATAACATTATCTTTTGCACAAACTTTTCCGGGAAGCTTCGAACAATCTTAAGTGAGTTGGTTCTAGTTTCATGGGATCTTCTCTTTCTTGGAGGACATACGTCCGATTTCTCGAAAAACGAGACTTCCGATGATCTGGGAGCCAGTCGCTACTCAATTATTTTAATGTCATCGACTGAGACTCATCTTTCCCCTGAAACCTCCCGAAACGAACACATCAGCGGTTACATTATAACCAAGGAGGGAGCTCGAAAACTTCTTCGTCGAGCGAAAAAGGGAATTGAGAGTACCTTTGATCAGTGGCTTCTTGAACAACTTCCTCATCTTACTGTCTATGCTATCGAACCTTCCCTGGTCCAGAGAATCTCGGTTCCAGTGTCCCCTTCGAAAGATGAAACCGTCAAGAATGTTTCAACCGACAATTAAATCGCAATGAGAAATGAGTCTTTATTTGGAGAATGTCATTTCTCATTTCCATACGTAAGTCTTTGGAAAAAAATGAAAAAAAAACAAGGTTAAAAACGTCGATGAAAAATGTCAACACTGCAAGTTCAAGAGATTGAACTTATCCTGTCTCAGAATCGATCGGGAGAAGATTCGACCTCCCTCATATGGAGGTGTTATCGAGAAGGATATCCGTATCTTGGCTATCTTCTCGGCAAGAAGATGTGTCGGAAACGATGGAAAGAGAGAAGTCGAGAATTTCTGGACAGCTGGAGTCTCTGTGCCTATTATAGTGGGCGCTACCGAAAGAGTCTGGAAATTCTGATATATATTATCGATCATTATCCTCTTAATCCTGAAACATTTAAACGTCTTATTGGTAACCTCTCTTTCTGTATTTCCAAGTGTAAAAACGACTTTACCGACTATCCAGGAGACATTGTTAAGAATCTGCCATATAAGTATCCGAATGCGACGGTAACATTTACTATCACGACATGCAAACGCTTAGATCTTTTTATACGCACCATGAACTCATTTCTTTGGTGCTGCCTTGATCTTGATCTTATTGCGGAATTTATTTGTGTTGATGATAACTCCTCGGAGGAAGATCGTCAAAAGATGAAGGAACTGTATCCGTTTTTCCGATTTATCTGGAAGGATAAATCGTCAAAGGGGCATGCTAAGAGTATGAATATTCTTCGTCAAGAAGTCAAGACACCTTATGTTTTTTCCTGTGAGGATGATTGGCAGTTTATTATTCCACGACACTATATTCGGGATGCGTTGTTAATTATTTCGGAGAATCCTCAGATTGGACAAGTTCTTATTAATCGGAACTATGCTGAGACAGAGAAGGATCACAATATTGTCGGGGGACACTGGCATCGAACTTCGACCGGTCTTAATTATATTCTTCATGAGTATTATCCTCTGAAGTCGAAGGAACTGGATGCCTTTGAGAAGAGAAATCGGGGACCTCATAATGCGTATTGGCCGTGCTACTCGTTTCGACCCTCTCTGTTTCGACGGAATATTTGGGATGTGATTGGTCCCTATTGTGAGGAACCGTGTCATTTTGAGATGGAATATGCGTACCGCTATGTTGAGGCGGGGTATCAGTCGTGTTTCTTTCCGGCCATCTATTGTCTTCACATTGGGAGGCTGACCTCCGAACGAGGAACTTCTCTTTCCAACGCCTACGACTTAAACAATGTGTGTCAATATGTTCAGAGTTCGTTCGAAACCGATGGAAGTACAGACATAAATGACAGCTCGTCAGATAGCTTCTCTCTGGATCTGGAGAAGGATGATCCGATTGAAATTAAACCTCTCGCTTGGTTTGATACATGCGAAGCTCTTTGTGACCATCTTAACATGCAGACAAAGGGGGATTACCAGTGGAATCGAATTAAACTTGTTTCTCATGATTCTCCCGACTACTATCTTATCATGACATGTCCAGGGCCGACGGATACATTTGTTCCGGAGAGGACTCTAGTCTTTCAAAGTGAGCCGATTACTGAACAAGATCGAGAGAGATGGGGAGTCTGGGTGAATCCCGATTCGACGAAGTTTCTCCATGTTCGCCGATATGACAGCTTTCCCAACTGTCCCGATTGGCATCTTGGCGAAAGCTATTCGGAATTGGCTAAACAGATCCAGGAGAACGTTACTGTGAAAAAGACAAAACTCTTTTCCACAATTCTGTCATCGAAATATTTCGATCGTGGACATAAGTTGCGAATTGACTTTGTAAAATATTATGAATCGCGGGATGACGTTCCTCCGATTGACATCTTCGGATTTGACAATGAGCATCAGTTTAAGTCCTATCAGGGACCTCTTCCAAAATATAACAAGTCGAAAGGACTTCTTCCTTATAAGTACACTTTTGCCGCGGAAAATTCCTGGATTTCCAACTACTATACGGAGAAGATTGTCGATGCGATCTTGGCAGAATGTCTTTGTTTCTATTGGGGATGTCCAAATCTTGAACTCTATCTTCATCCACAGGCCTTTATACGACTTCCTCTGGAAGATCCCGCTACGTGTGTCGAAATCATCAAGGAAACTCTTAACAAGGATGAGTGGTCAAAACGTCTCCCCTATATTCGTCAAGCCAAACAGGAGATTCTATCTCGACTTCAGCTGTTTCCCACCCTTGAAAGACTTCTTCCCAATGTCCATATTCCGGGTTATGTCATCAATCTTGATCGACGGCCCGACCGATACTCCAATTTTATTCAGAAAAACTGGAAGTACTGGGAGTTTTACCGATTTCCAGCGATTGATGGACAAACTCTTAATTTTTCTCCGGAGGCGTCGATTCCTCCCATTCTTTCGTACATTGGACCTCGGGGAAGAGACATCTTAAAACTCTTTGAAGGTAACGATTTCAACTTTCGACCAGGTGTGATTGGATGTGCTTTAAGTCATCTCACTCTTTGGAAACAGCTGTCAGATGATCATATTCACCGGGCATATTTCATCTGTGAGGATGATGCCACTCTTATGTTTCCATTTGTTACGGAAAAGACTTCCGATGTCGATATGTTTCGGAAACATCTTCGAGATGTTCTCAAAAAGACAAATTGGGACATCGTCTTTCTTGGAGCTCATCTTCATAATAAAGTTTTCGAAACAGAAACCCATGAAGAAAAGAAAGTATTTGTGATTAAGTGGTGCCCCGACAATGAGAAGTACAGATGGTACTCCAACTATATTGGAGGAACTTTCGCCTATATCATATCTCGAGATTGTGCTACGAAACTTGTTACATTGGCCCGTAATGGAATTCCCAATGCGATTGACTATTGGCTATATAAGCTCTTTCCACAGTTTAATGTTTATTTTGTGGAGCCCTGTCTTGCCACATCTCCAATTGCACGAGTACCGGGTATTGATGATTCCGATATCCAGTTTAGTTAGACTTCGAGATCATAACAGAAAAGGAATTGACAAGATGACAGAAATTTCTCTCAATCCTTAAATATAATTGGATCATTTATAAACGGGAAATGGACTGTCTTTTATCGAAGGAGGAAAAGCTTGATGTGACATTTACCGTGACGACATGTCGACGTCTTAATCACTTTATAGAAACGATGGAGTCTTTCTTTAAGCAGTGTATTGACTTTTCCATGATTTCCACCTATCTTTTAGTGGATGATAACTCTTCGGAAGAGGATAGAGCCATTATGAAGGAGAAGTATCCATTTTTCCAATTTATCTGGAAAGAACCGGGTCAAAGTGGTCATGCTTCAAGTCTTAACATTATTTTAAAGGAAGTAAAGACGAAGTATGTCCTTCAGTGGGAGGACGACTGGAAAATCGATCGTCCGTTTTCGGTCAAAGAACTTGTGATGTTTCTGAAGGAGAAGAATGGTTTCCAGGTCAAGTTTCTTAACGAGAACGAGAGAAATGAGTATCTTCCTTATGTGGAGAAGGGTTTGACATATGTTGAGGCGATTCCCTTTGAGCCCCTCCGTGCCAGCTCCTCCTTAGATTTATGTCAGGAGATGTATATTTCATTTTTACGGGAGATAGGACGGGACGATCTTGCTGAGAGAGTCGAACGAAAAGACTATGTGTATAATGGATACTGGTGGCCTGGATTCACATTAAATCCGTCACTTTACAATATTTCGGATATGAGAAAGATTGGCCCATTTCTTCATATCAATGAGTTTGAGTTTTATCAGGGGGCTAAGGCGTATTTTCTTGGGTTGAAAGTATATGTCGACTTGACTCATCAATGTATTCATATTGGGAATGACATTTCTGCATATATTCTCAACAACGCTACCCGATCGTATGAAGACATTAACACAGCTGTGAATGAACTTCTTTATCAGGTTTATACGAATTCCGATGAGTATCCGGTTAAACTTCTTCGCCAACTCTTAAGTCAGTCGAAAAGCGACACTCTTTCTCGAGAGGAAGTTGAGTGGCTTATTCTTGTAAGACCTGGACGAGATCTCTCAAGAGAGGAGCGAGTGAAGTTATGTCATGAAAGACAACGACTTGAGCCTCTCTATTCTGACATTTTACGTCTTTGTCAGAGAAAGGATCCGGAACTTCTCTCTGTCTATGAGGAAGTGAAGTCATATTTTTTTCTTCCGACTCTTGCGATATATCATCCAATTCCTCAACTCTATTCCTATAATTTTTTGGAGAAGGTTGCCGTTACACTCTATCAGCTTGGTCAACCATCTCATGCTCTTAAACTTTATTTAACCATTGTCGAGAGAGAAAGAAATATCTCATCAGAGGAAATTCGACGAATTACCAATAATATTCGAAAAATCTGGAAAAGTTTAGTTTTGAAGGAATGATCAAAGAAATCATTGTTCCAGTCTAAAAAGTTGACTGGAACAATGAAACTTCTCGTCCGCAGACTTATTCTTTCGCACAATTATACGGCTGAACTTCTTAATCAGATGTGGTTATATTTTTCGTCTCCTTTCGAGTTAACAGAAGAGGATATTCGGAAATACGAGAAAGACTATACGGCGATAAAACCGTTTTTTCAGAGTCTTCTTTCAGAAGATAATGCGACACTCTACTTTATATTTAATCAACGCAACGCCTCTCATCTGACACTCTACAAGTCAAAGGAGAAGATTAATCCGGTAATTTGGAACTACACTTCCGACAATTATTCTTTAATGTTAGATATGTTTTCGAATTTCTCCCAACAGACAGGATATTATGGATCACAACTTCTTATTCTACTCTATCAGAATGACGAGACAGAGATTGCCAGATTTCGTCAGAAAGAAAAATACCAAGAGGATAAATTCAGATTATAAATCTGTCTTGAGGAAATTGGATTAACCGAAGGACTGGAGATTCTTTTTAACACGATCTTTAACGTTATCCGGTGCAAGTTTTGAGGAAAGGACACGATTGGACAACTCCTTAAACCTATCCTTATCTCCGGCATAGTAGGCACAGATAGCCGCCTCATCATAGAGTCCCCAGTCAACAATGTCCATGTCTGAAAAGAGGGAATTAGTTGGATGTTTCGCGTCGATATAAAGTTTGGCAAGTTCCCAACCGAGGCGATACTTCTTCTGATGACGCCAGATCATAAGAAGATAGTAGGGAGCCTCAAATCTTTGGGGACACTTATCCAAGGCATCGAGAAAAATGCCAATTGTCTTATCATCGAACTTTTTCATCATAAAACGACGAGTTCCGAGATAGAGAAGACTCATATAAACTTCTTCGTTCCAGCCACCCATTCTGGCTCGACGCTTGTAAAGTTGAGCGGCAAGATCATAATTATTACAGTCGCGCATACTTTGAGCCGCATAAAAGACTGCTCGTGTGTTTGCGGGTTCCTCTCGAATCTGTTTAAGAAAGGCAAAGGCGTCTTCAAGATAAGTCCACTTGTTCTTGGATCGAAAGCCCTCCCGACCCGAATAAACATAGCCTCCAGTAATGGTAGCTCTGTCTTCCTTCCAGTCTCCGTCTGGAGCTGGATATTCATGTCGAGGTTCACACCACTTCCATCTCTTTTCAGGATTAACACGGATGAGCCAGGGATAGTGATATGAGGCATTACCATTTCTCATCTCAACGTCATAACAGTCATGATAAAGGTTAGGCTTCCACGTTGCCGGAAACTTACTTTTACCATCATAGGCAAAGGCTTGATTATCAGCATCCATAAACATTAAATACCAAGTAAACTGACTTGTTGAGTCATGGCGCTGAATGAACTCCTCCGCATATCTCAGAGCTTCAGTACGATTTTTACCGAAGTCATTTGTCCAGGGACGAGAAATAACTTCTCCGGGAAGATTTTCTTTCTGAAGATATTCCTTGATAAGACTCGGTGTATTGTCAACGGATCCAGTATCACATATGACAATGGCATCAATAAGATGACGGACACTATTAAAACATCGAATAATATTGTCTTTTTCATCACGAACAATCATATTCAAACAGATTTTAACCGCTTTCCCTGAACTTGAATGGGAAAGCTTTTTACGAGCATTTTTTTTGAGTTTCGGAGAACTCATCTCTTCAATGTTTTTCCCTAGATATTGCAAGTTTTAAGATAGTTTCGGAAAGCGTTGAACGAATTAAATTATTTTCCTGATTTAAAATTATGGTGGCAATATTCGATATCATCATCCTTTCTGTTGCTGTTATTCTCATTTTGATGACGGGAATCTTTGATCTTCTTGCAATGTCGTCAGTTTCGCGTGAGCCTCGAATCACAACCGATCTTTTTCTCCGATCAGCTCGCAATTATTTAATGTGGGCCAGTGTCGTCGCATTTATTGGTCTCTTCCTCATCTTCGTACTTCTCGTCTTGACTTTTGTCTACGGTAGAAATAAAAGATCATCGAAACTTGTTCCCGGATCATTGGGTCTTCTCACGTTTATTATAATTTTAATATCTGGAGTTCTCTCCATTATTGCCGCGACTCGAATTTCATCGAGTCAACCTACTCTCTCCCTTCTTGGTTATAACTATGCCATCGGAGCCTCCATTCTATCAATCGGAGGTCTCGGCATGCTTATCTTAATCTACCTCTTTGTCTTCTTTCTTCGTAAACCAAAGAAAACCGAAACTCAATCCCCAAAGAAAACCGAAACTCAATCCCCAAAGAAAACCGAATCTCAACTTCCAATGAAAGGTGAACCTCAACTTCCAATAACGGAGAAAATGACATCGACAGGAGGTGGACTTGCTCAAAGAATTTCAGAGGCCTTGAGAAAGACAGAGACAGGTTCCGTTAAACGTGATGTGCCGGCTGACGGAATTGTTTCATCATCCCCTCCTAGAATGAGAAGGAGATATCCTTCTGCATTCTATTGAAACTATTTTGTTTTTCATCTCCAGAAAGGACGTAAAGGCATCAACAGAGAAGGGATTAACGGAGGAACAGTTACAAACAAATTGAGAGAGGGGAGAACGTGGATCCGCAAGTGATACGAAGGATGATACAGAATGAACTGAAGAAATATTCGAAATAAAGAGAGGAGAACGATATTAGATCTTTGAGAATATCTAATATCGAATTGTGTTAATCGGTGATACTTGTTCCGATAATGAGATTTTTCTCGGAGAGGTAATCGAAGATGCGTTTACACATACTTTCGCGATTTTCTCTGCTTGAATACCAACGATAGTAGAATTCGAGTCGTTCATTGGAAAACTTTTCGAATTCACTTCTTCGATCTCTTGATGAATCTTCTCGGAGAAGATATTCAATGCGTTCCTTGCGAAAGGCCTCTTCTTCCTCTTTATCCATCTTCTCAAGTTCCACTTCCTCAAAGAGGGGATGTTTTATGGGAGGAGGAATTTGAAGTTGCCAAAGAATTTCGATGAGATCCGATTTCTTCCAAGTAGTACATTCCTTACCTCTTGAGATTGTTCTCAAATCACGTGCTTTCGAATCATCCTCTTTCACGTAGTGAATGCGGAACTTATTGTCTGATAAGACGGAGCCGAAGATACCTTTATGCGTACCTAGCTCTTTCCGGCGATCCTCATTTCGGGATCGGATAATTGCATTATAGATGGTATATTCATATGGATTTGTATCTCTCCAACCGATGCCTTCGGATGGTTTGAGAATACGAATTCGTCCAGTTGGTCGATCGAGTTGAGATGTAATATTATAAGACTTTCGATCATAGACCTGACTATAGAGCGTGTGAAGGTAAACCTTCTCCGTATTACTCTCCACGAGAGGAGGAGTCGCGGTTAGTTCTCGTCGGGGAGTCGAAGGTATGTCTTTTTCTCGAGGCTTTCGTCCTCGACTCTTTCCGCGATTAGCCGATTCTTGAGCTCGACGTGCAATCTCTGCACTGGGAGCCGAAATATCCGCATAATAGACAAGACGGAACCTATCAAGTACTCCTTTAATATAGGGGAACTGAGAAAGAGAGACCTTTTCAATATAGGAAAGAGTAATACACCTCTCAAGAAGCTGAGCCTGACTTTCTAAGTTAAGATTTCCGATAAGTTGATTAAAGACCGGATCATCCGGTTTCGTTCGTTCAATCTGAGCTATGATTTCTTGTTGTTGAGCCATTTGAAGTTCTGTGAGATAGTCGGGTAATGTTGTACTTCGCCTGATGATGAGAGTCGATGTGTAATAGGATTGAGCGTAAGAACTCTGAACCTGTCCAACAGGAAAGTCTCTTTGTAAAAAGAGTGTCGAACCCTCTTCTTGGAGATAACTCGGAAAACCATAACGATCATAGAGGGTAACCTTTTGACGAATGAGATTCTCTAATGCAAAGTCGATAAAACGCGGCCGGTACATATTAAGATGAGAATATAAGTCTTCCCGTTGAATGAAAAACACTTGTTTAAAGAGACTAATAATATCATCTTGGGCCTTCTTTATCTCTCCATCGGCATAGTAGACATCATATGTTGATGTATCCTCATACTCAGGAAGAGGTGATACACACGAATAGTCTCGAACGTCATAGTCAGTTTCCGGAGTATAGTCGACGTCGGTTGGACGAATGTTTCGTTGTTTGTGAATGTGACAATCGACTGCACATTGCTTCATGAAACGCTCCATTCGACGAATCGTAACATCCTTCTGTTCAGACAGAAGATAGAATGAGACATCTGTCGACGTGTCATCATGAGCCACCGCCGCGTGTTTATAAATCTCAATGAGTATTTTCGCCTTCGAGGGATCATATCTCTCATGAATTTCTTTGATTTGACGATTCCGTTCGTCGGGAGGCAGGTTTTTCTGGGAAAGTTGCCGAAGAGCCTCATCTCTCTCTTGTTGAATCTGCTGTCTCTTCTCTTCCAAAAGAACAACGTGACTTGTCGCTCGAATCGCACGACTTATGGCCTGATATGTTCCACTCGGATGCCATGCCGCTGAGATAATGTGAACCGAAATCACATTCGCCAAGTTAATTCCATCCCGACTAACGGGAGAACCTATCATGACCTTGATATACTCCCCATGAGCATTTTCTGGACTATTGAAAACCTCCATCATGGCTTCCACTTCAGCATTAGTCGTCTTTCCAAGAAGAAGAGCATATCTGTCCTTCTTCGGAATAGTAATACGTCGGGGGGTCACTTGAGTCGGAGGCGCACATATCGGAATCGGAGCCATTCCGGCTTCTTCGGACACAAATACAGAACTTGTCGAATCAAAGCGCTCGAACCCTTGTGCTTCAAAGGCCAGACCAAGAATAACCGCTCCCATTTCAACGAACTCTGAATAGACAAAACAGTTCCCCTTCGCCTCTTTACAAAGACGTATCGCAGTCGCGAACTTGCATGACAATCTCTCGAGTTGATCCAAATCTCTCAACATCCGTTCAAGTTCCGGCGTCGCCCTAAAATGTGTGTCATCAATCTTGACAACATATTTATTAAATGACTTCTTCCGACTGAAACTTCCATCCGGAAATACGAAATTTGAAATCTTTCTCTCGATCGAATAGAATCTTGAAATATCAGATTTCATTTCCTCTCTAATAAGTTCTCTCAATGATCCTGACATATATTTTTGATAGGTGTCATTTTGAATATCACCCATGCGTGTCGCATAAACAACAGTCTGCGGATCAATCAGTTTGTCTCCAACTCTTAATTTTGACATTGGATCATCGACCTTAATCTTTTCTCCGATAAATACCGGAACAGCTCCCGTTTCCAATTCCCGAACATATGAGATTCTCCCTCGAAAATACGGCTCCAAGTCTTCAAGTGTCGCTCTATCATAATCAAAGTTAACCGGAATCTGTTGATTCTCTGGAAGAATAAGATTAAAATGCGGACCAATCTCTCTCGCACTATTTATCATCGGTGTTGCTGAAGCCAATATCACCTTTGATCTCTTCATCCGATGAAAAATACGCCACAGTACCTTATATATTATCTTTGTTTCCGTATCATTTAAACCAGCCGCCGGATCCGTTCGAAGATTATGTATCTCATCTACAACAATAAGACAATCCGAATACTTTCTTATGATATACTCATTGATCTCTGCCTCTGTCTTTCCCTCCGTCTTCTTATTAAATTTGTTCGCAAACCTACCAAAGGTCTTAATTTTATACCACACCTTAATAGCTGTTGTAATATTACTTCTTCGTTGTTTTCCAGGCTTTGATTTCTTTACAAGATCCGTCATATATCCGTCTTCTTCCGATGTACACGTACACAAAATTTGTCGCTTCCACTCCTCTTTTAACGTTTTCCCATAAACTATAATATATGTTTTCCGAATATTACTCTTTTTCTCATGAAATCGTCGTTTAAATTCCTCGGCCGCCCGAATAACTGCACATGTCTTCCCCGTCCCCGTCCGATGAAATAAAAACAACCGATCAAGAAAAATCATCAATCGACCAATCAACTCCTGATGTTTAAAAAACATCCCCGGTCGTGTCGGAGGCGGTTCCGTCGGCGTCGACGCAAGTTCTCTAAACTCCTTTTTACTCGATATAATCTCCTGAATATTCGGAACGTCCGGATCAGGATAAAACTCTAGCAAATCATCTAGTTGAATCATCTTTACCTTATAATGGGAAATTGATTTTGTATTTCTCGCTTCAAATCAAATCAATTCAATTTTTCTATCTCACACTTTTTCCTCTTTCATATTATTTCCTTGACTCCTCTCTTCATTTTTCTCCTCTTTCTTCAATCAACTCTCTCAAAAACCCCTCTAGTCTTCCTATCAAACACGATACATCAACTTATTCATACTGTCCATCCTAACAGTTGATAGAATTCTATCAACTGTTAAACAACTATACCTTCATGTTCACATCCACCCCTTCTATTTAAGTTTTGACTTACATCCACAATTATCTCCCTGACTCTCTTCTGAAAGCTCTCTCAATTCATCTTCAACTTCAAAACATCCAAATAACTAAAAGATTTTACCAGTTTAACGATTTAAATTCTTTCCGGTAGAAAAGAAACTTTAGAGTCATGTCAGCATTACGAAAAACGCATCTTCCCTTACAGTCCCTCTTCATCCAGTCCCCCTTCTCCATCAACTCAGTCAGGTAATGTATATATTCCTAATCCTGTTGTCGTTTATAGTGGAACGAAATTTACCGGAACTCAATATCCACTTCGCTCCGGTGTCCATGATCTTAGTCTCATTAATTTCGTCGTTCGTTCCATTAAAGTTCCATCGGGTGTCCGTGTAACATTACAAACACCTCGAGGTATCTCCCCGTCACGAATCGACTCCATTACTGGCCCTAGCTCACTCGAGTTCATTTCTGACACACCTCCATTAACTATAATTGAAGTCGTCGCATTTACTCCGCCCCTCCATCCACTCCTAATCCTGTTGTCGTTTATAGTGGACCGAAATTTACCGGAACTCAATATCCAATGGGCTCCACCGGCGTCTATGATCTTAGTTCCAGTAGTTTCGTCGTTCGTTCCATTAGAGTTCCATCGGGTGTCCGTGTAACATTACAAACACCTCGAGGTATCTCCCCGTCTCGAGTCGAATCCATTACTGGCCCTAGCTCACTCGAGTTCATTTCTGACACACCTCCATTAAATATAATTGAAGTCAGACCTTTAACACCTCAGACTGCACAACCAGTTTCTTCATCGGAGTCAAATGTCAATGTCGTCACTCCTACAGTATTGGTTTACCCAGAAGAATCACTTAAAGGTAGTCCATGCCGTTTAAGTCCTGGCACCTACAATATACCTTTAACATCCGAGACTTGCTCCATATCTTCTATTCGTTCAATTTTTGTTCCAGATGGTTTAAATGCAACATTATACGCATCTGACGGATCATCTTTTACCATCAAAGATCGTTCGCGTATCAACACAATTACAAAACAAATCACCAAAATTACAGTATCTTCCTCTCGATTGAATCCCACAACGGAGGGAGGAGGAGTATCTCTCCTTCAAGTTATCGGAAATGGAGGCATGTGGCTTCTTCTTTTCCTTTTTATTCTTCTTCTTCTTCTTCTTCTCTTTTTCAAGCGTTCATAGATTCCGCCATATTTCAAGTTCAACAAGATTATCTCTGCTGAGTCTCAAATACAACTCAGCAGATACTTCGATATTCCTTTCTTCGATCGTATGATTGAGCCAAGATAAACTCAAAAAAATCTTTCTTAGAAATAAAACTCTTACATGGGAGCAAAACATAAACGTTCTTCTCCGTCTCTATCGGAATCTCCATCGGAATCTCCATCGAAACCTTCAATTCCATTAAATATCTCTGTATTCCCTGATGTTCTTATTTATAGTTAACCAAACTTTGATGGAGTCCCCTATATAGTTGACTCATCTGGATTTCAAAATCTCAGTATTCTTGGTTTAACTCTGGGTTCTCTTAAAGTTTCATCGGGTTTCCGTTTAACATTACACACACCTCCTAGTGTTCTCCCCTCGCGAAGTACAAATTAACGGTCATTATGAACTCAGTTCCATTCCCGACCCCTCTCAATTTTATATGGTTAAAGTCACTCGTTTAACTCCTCTTCAGGTTATGAAAAACGGACAAATATGTCTTCTTCTTTTCCTTTTCAGGTTTTCATAGCCCTAGATATATTCTCACATGCTCAATTCTCTTAATCAAATCAGAAGTCGAGGATTTGCAGACATCTCAACTGAGTTTCCAATTATCTGATATCGGAAATACCTCATTTAATATATCCCGATCTTCGCTAATTTGTCTTGGTACAATAAAATCCAAATATACATCAATCCTTTTCTTGAAAATTTTTCACTATAAATTCTTTCAAATACAAAAGAACTTTTAGGAATATGGCATCGAATCGAAAACGAATCTCTCCTTCAATCAGTTCCCCTCCGAAACCCGCTGTTATTATTTATTCTCGAGAAAATTATTTTGGAAATACACATCAATATGTATCAGGTGGTGTCTTTAGTCTCCCTTTTGCTATCAAGTCAATTCGAGTCCCATCAGGATTTCATGTGATATTCCGATATCCTACTTCTACCGGACATACCGCCGTCATTACTATCGATGGACCAAAGGAATACCAATATTTCTCGATTCCTTCAAACGCCTCCATTGAAATCCGAACGCCAAGTTCGGCTTCTTCAAGACAAATGAATCTCCAGACTGTCCAAAACGGAGGCATATTGCTTCTTCTTATCCTTTTTATGATCGTTCTTCTTTTCCTTCTTCTCTTCCTTTTCAGGTGTTCATAGTCTCCAATAGGCCCAATTCTCATTCCATTTCGATTTCCTTGAAAATAGCTCTCATATACCTCCCCGTCCTCTCCAGACACTTTTCTAACTTTCTCGACAAGTCATAAACTTCACATATCCCTCTTTTCTGGTTTGTCTTATTCCCCAATCCAGGAAAGAGGTAACATCTTTTCATTTTAAAATCCGTAATCATAAAAAGTTTCACTCATCAAGATTAACTCGGAAAAATCTTTTAATAATAGAAAAGAAACCGTCATGGGAGGATTTTCACCAACTCAAACTTCAACAACTTCAACTCCAATAACTGAAACTGCAAAAACTTCAGCATCATCAATTCCAGCAGTCGTTGCTTATCCGAAGCCGGATTTTCAAGGCACTCCAGTCGCTTATAGGGAAACTGACACTATCATCAAACCAACAGTTCCTATCAAATCATTAAAAATCCCGGCGGGAGTTCGTGTGGAAATACAAATGGCGGGGTTTGATGTACCCTTTTTCAAAGATGGTCCGGATACAATTAGCTCTATTTCAGGTTCCGTCGCCTGGATAAAAATCACCAGAATTTCAAACTCAAACCTCCAGGCTGTTCAAAATGAAGGAATTTGGCTTCTTCTTTTTCTCCTTATTATTCTTCTTATTCTTCTTGTTTTCCTCTTCAAACGCCCCTCGTCCTCAGTCTCCTAAGTCTTTAAGTCTTAACCACATATAAAGTATACACTTTCTTCATTATCTTTCTCCTATCCGAAGATCAAAGGTTAATCAAGTAAATCAGGAAAGGAAAACCTCAAGCTTTTCTTTTCTTTTCTTTCCTGATTTCGGAGATACAGGATCAAGTTGAAAGGACGATCGAACAACTTTCGATCTTGAGATCAGAGAATGAAGACTCTATGTCAAGATTAACTCGTAAAAACTTTGGTAGAGATAAAAACCCTTAATATGGGAGCAAAACATAAACGTTCTTCACAGCCTCCACCGGAAACTCCACCGCCAACGAATTCTGAAAATTCTGTTGTCCGTGTTTACATAAGGCCTGACTTTATGGGTGAACCGTATGAAATTAAACTACTTCCAACAGAGACTAGTAAAATGCAGGATTTCGGTTTCATCGGTCCTATTAGTTCAATTAAAAATCCATCGGATATTCGTGTAATATTAACCACTATAGTACTTCCACCCACTGCCAAGTCAAGGCAACTCGTCTATGATGGTCCTGCCGAAATTAAGGCCGTTCCTCTGACTCCTCCATATACTCAAATTATCATCCAAAAGTTAAAATTTTCGCCGACAGAATCCTCAAATCTCCAGGTTATCAGAAATGGAAATCTGTGTCTTCCTCTCTTTATGGTTATTATTCTTCTTTTAATTCTTCTTCTCTTTCTTTTTCCTCGAATCTAGGATTCATTACTTTTCTCGACACGGAAATAAAATCGAATTGGATATCTCTATCTTCGAGAGTTTGACCACGTACATATACTTGCAATGCAGAATATTATTTCGATGATAATTATAAATTAATTATTGAGGGAAAAAATCTCCGAAAAGAAAAACATGCCACGACTTACTTTTGATAAATTTCTCCAGTCATCCTATCCTTTTCGCTCTCAGTACGCTTCGGGAGTATTTATCTATAGTTATGATATTCCGACGTTGGATCTCGTTTTGGAGGCTCTCGAGATTGCCGTCTATGAACCGGACATTATTGAAGTCTTCGTTCAAACACCTCATAGTAAGTTGATTTTTCATCCGATTGAAGATGACACATGGGAAGTCATCCAGTATGACCCTCAAGAAATTATCGAAGTTACATTTATACTCCATAGTAGTCAGATCATTCCTACTATTATGACATTGCCCAATTTGAACGATTCCCAAATTACAGTTTTTTCTCAAGATGGCACGCGCTATGATCTTTGGAATGGTGTCCTCTTCTAGATTTCTTTTCGAAACAGAAGAGAAAGATGTAGGTAGTAATTCGATTGGAACAGTTACTTCGGAAGTATTCCGAAGTAACTGTCAAGAGTCGGAAGTCTGTTGGAAAAAGTTTTTAAACTTAGCTGAAATCCGATGATAATAATTTCGTCCTGGTCGGTAATAGACGGACAACCACCAATGCCGAATTCTTCGGAAAGCATTTAACTTCCGTTGATACAGAACTCGATACCAGCGCTGAATTCGGATAACTATTCCCGGATTGGCCGCAATCGTTAAGGAAAACCAGTTCCAAGGTTTATCAGGATACTCTCTTACAATCTCCCATGTAACATTTGGATTTAAGGAGAGTCCGTTCCAATTCCACGGCCACTCGGGATGAGAGAGAACGATTTTCCATGTGATATCTGGATCGGAGGAGATTTTGTACCAGTTCTTATTTAGCCAGTCCTTATTTTTCTGTTCGCAAAGAAGGGAAATATAAGTATGATTAACTCTTAAGTATAAGTAAAGCATGAAGTAATGTTTGATCGAAACTTGAAATACTTTTGGAGAATTTCATTTACCATCTGAAATCTTCTATCGTCTTTCGAGAGAAAAGATGATAGAAATTAGACAAAATTAGTATATTTACAGCAGCAGAGTCCGTCTAAATAGATGGCATCCTCATTTTGCCCAAAGATGATTGGAGTCTGCATATGGGATAGAAGATCTTCAAAGTTTCACTTCTCATTATGGTCACTTATACAGAAATGCCCGTCATTTGTAAGAGAAAACATGTCAACGAACATCTGTTTAAGGGGCAAATTTTCGAGACCGTTGAAATTGCGGATCGTATCTTTTCCTGAAAAGAGAGGCTCCCATTTAATTAAATTTTTAAGTAAAGTGAATCCAATTCAAATACTTTTGGTTTGAATAAGTTTGATTGCAATACAAAGAGAATTCTTTTTTGTATTAAAGGTTCGCATGGTATCAATTCTCGCGATTACATGGAATACGCAAAGTGTAAGACTCGCAGAATCTCTTTCTGATGAGACTGTTCAGAAAAACCGCGAGTCGCCATTGTCATCCTATTCATTTCATTGCCAGATTCCGGATTTTCTTCCGGAACTTCTTCGGAGAATTTCAGAGAAACGGTATAGTATCTTAATTTTTTCTTTTCAGGAAGATGCTTATCCCGGATCTTATTTTCATTCTCACCTTCTCTGTAAAGAACTTGAGCCGCTCAATTATACTCTTCTTCGACGGACTCGATTGATCGGACTTGGAGTTACAACATTTAAGGCGCTGAGTGAATGTGATATTAAAGCTCGCGGTCTACGAACATCAATATATGCTCTGAATGAGTTGGCTTCTGAAATTAAGGCGTCAGACTTTCTTCTTCGACGAGAAATTGGAGAGATTTCTCGAGAACATGTATGTTCAACCATATCAACTTCATCTCTGATGGACTTTCTTTTAAATTTCCCCGTCCGTCTCGTTCGAAATAAGGGAGCGACGGCCTCCTATCTTCGAATTCCAAAAGTGGGTCTCCTGGCCATCATTAATGTTCATTTGCCATTTAATTCCAAGAGTCTTCTTGAGGCCACACTTAAACAAAACCCCATGTTGCGTCAAAATGATGTCTTTGCCCAAAATATCCACTTTAATCGCATCTATGAAGACTTTATTCTCAATCTTCCAGTTCGTCCTGATTTCGTTATTTTAATGGGGGATCTCAACTATCGACTTAAGATGTCACCTCACGAAGATCTTGCTCTCCAACTATCCTCTCCCAACAATTGGAACATTGACTTTTTCCGACACTGTTATATGAACTATGATGAACTCCGAGAGCAGATGTCCAAAGGTAATATTTATGCCCTCGAGGAAGGAGTCAATGGTCAGGGGCCTCTCTTTCTTCCCACATGTAAGTTGATTAAATTCCGATCTCCCCATGAAAAGTTCATCTTCAAAATCGGTACAGTTCATCATCGAATCCCCAGTTGGACTGATCGTATCTTATATCAAACTTTCACGTTACGACCTTATAAGCTGATATGTCAATCCTACCAACGTTTTGATCAAGGTCAAACCATGTCTCAATCAGATCACGCCATGGTCATTGGCGAGTTTGAAATTGTTTCCACGCATTCAAATCCCTCTTCTCCAGTCGA
>FWPU01003812.1_pt1 | contig 31079 bp, 33 predicted proteins | sample 2228361 | NCBI WGS metagenome assembly FWPU01 (sample SAMEA103939777, study PRJEB20133) | metagenome | reverse complement strand
CAACTGTTTTCACTGTTATAACGAACCAGATCGAGAAAGTCATTCATTATCATTTCAAGAGTGGAAAGCGATCATCGATCGGCTCTGGGAGCTCGGTATCCCCCATATCGTATTTACAGGTGGGGAACCAACCCTTTTCCCTGAATTGATTTCCTTGATTGAACATGCCAAAGGGAAAGGATTGGTTACAGGGTTGAATACCAATGGCCGAAGATTATCACATAATGGCTATGCGCAAACTTTAGGCGACGCTGGTCTTGACCATATCCAAATTACCATCGAATCATCTGACCCATCCATTCATGACTTAATCGTCCAAAAACAAGGTGCTTGGCAACAAACCGTTGCTGGCATCACACAAGCTCTTAAAACCGATCTCTTTGTGATGACCAATACAACCTTACTACGCGAAAATGTTGATACCCTTCCCCAAACCTTAGCTCTTCTTTCTTCCTTAGGTGTCCCGACAATCGGTTTGAACGCGTTAATCTTCTCCGGACGCGGCCGTTCGGTAGCACAACCGCTCTCTGAATCTGAACTGTTTCCAATCTTAGAATTCGCTAAACAATTTGTCGAGCACAGTGGTCAAAAGTTAATTTGGTATACCCCCACCCATTATTGCAATTTTGACCCGATGGATTTATCTCTAGGCATTAAAGGCTGCACTGCTGCTCTTTACAACATGTGTGTCGAACCCAATGGCAATGTCTTACCTTGCCAATCTTATTATCATTCATTAGGAAACATTCTCCACGATCAGTGGGAGACTATTTGGCATCATCCTTTAGCAGAATCATTGCGCCATCGGCGTCTGATTTCCAACCAATGTGAAGATTGTCTCTTATTGGCACAATGTGGTGGAGGATGTCCCTTATCCCCCTCTCATATCGCTTTGCAGTCTCTTTCAAGGATTGAACAATGAAATCCCGATTGCTCTCTCTCCTCGATATCTTCAAAACCCCAAAACCAATTCCAGCAGGTATATATTCATCTCATACTTCACCTGAAGGTTCAACACCCCAGAAAATTTATCTTCGCGTTGAGCCCAATGGCTTTGGGACACTCGTTATCAATGCCTCCTTGATTCTCCATCTAAACCCGGTGGCGGCAGAGTTTGCCTATGCCATGATCCATCACATTGATGAAGACCAGATTGTCCGAAATATCCGTATGAAATACCGCATTGATCAGGAAACTGTACGACGTGATCTTCACTCTTTTGTTGAGAAAATTCAATCCTTAACTTCGACCGAGGATCTTGATCCAATTGAATTTTATGGCTTCGATCGCGCCACAAATGAAGTTTTTAAGGAGATTACCGCTCCATTTCGATTAGATTGCGCTATTACCTACCGTCTGCCTGAGTATAGTTCTAGTGCTTATGCTCCCCTCGAACGGGTAAAGGACGAGTTAACCACGGATGACTGGAAAAACATTCTGGATAAAGCTTGGCGAGCCGGTATCCCTCACATCGTCTTTACCGGCGGAGAACCCACTCTCAGACCAGACCTTCTCGACTTAATCCTTCACGCTGAACAAAACGGTCAAATTTGTGGGCTAATCACCGATGGGCATGCTTTTACAGACCCCCAAATTTTCAACAGTTTTCTAAACGCAGGTCTAGACCATGTTATGCTGCTCCTTGACCCTGAAAATGATCCATCATGGAAGATCGTCGAAACCATTGCCCCCTTAGATCTCTTCACCGCAGTTCATGTTACCCTCGATGACCAAAACTGCAAACACATCTCTGAGATGATCTCCCGACTAGCCTCTATCGGGATAAATGCTCTGTCATTAAGTGCCATTTCTCCCGATCAGTCTAGCAACCTGTCGGAAGCTGCTGATCTTGCAGTCTATCACGGGCTAAAACTGGTCTGGGATTTACCTGTTCCTTATTCCAAGTTCAATCCAATTCGCCTTGAGGTGGTTGATGAAGAACGCTTCGACGGAGCCGGCAAAACATGGCTTTATATTGAACCAGATGGCGATGTTCTCCCTACCCAAGGTATTGCTAAGGTACTTGGAAATTTATTGACTCAAGAATGGTCGGAAATTTGGGAAAAATGTCAAATCAATGTCGAACTCCAAACTTGCCTCTGAAATCCATCAACAATATTGCCATCAATCAACCTGGACAGCCGCCACTCGGGATTATCTCTTGAGAATAGCAGGGGTAAAACCCGACTCGCGAATCTTAGAAGTGGGATGTGGAACGGGTGCTATTCTCGAAGATCTGCACCGCAAAACTCAAAGTTTGATTTTTGGAATTGATATCGACTACCACAGCGTGCTCTTTGCCAAAAACAATCTAGAGCTCAATTTTCTAACCGTTGCAGATGGCCATTTGCTTCCATTTCCCGACCAGACCTTCGATAGTACGCTTTGTCATTATTTTCTATTATGGGTACACGATAAAAACCGCGTTATCCATGAAATGATCCGCGTTACCCGTTCAGGGGGAACCGTCATCGCCTTTGCAGAACCTGATCATCGATCACGAATTGATTATCCTGCCAACCTAGAAGAAATCGGACGCTTTCAAAACCTAAGTTTAATCAACCAAGGCGCCGACATCTCTGCAGGTCGGAAATTGTATCAATTATTTTCTTCAAATGGTTTAATCAATGTCACTTATGGGGTTTATGCAAACGAGGTCAAAGGTGAATCGACCTTAGAGGCACACTGTTTTGAGTGGAATTACCTTAAGGATGACCTTAGCGTCTGGCTGGACTCTAACGAAATCTCACAACTTATGGAACTTGATCGTCAAGCCTATCTCAACCACCAACGTGTCTTGTTTATACCCACTTTCTGGGCAATCGGTTGGGTTAAGCACCCAATTGATCCAATCTCCCCCTAGGCCTCTTTCGGGATGCCGATTTGGATCATTCCATCGATGATGCGCACAGGATAAGCGGCAATATCTTGAACTGCCGGTAGGGTTAACGCTTTACCACTCTTCAAATCAAATTGTGCCCCGTGGCGTGGACATGTGATCGTCAATCCACTTTCATCTAAATCCCCATCCCCTAATGGACCATCATCATGTGAACAAATATCTGCAATGGCAAAAAATTCACCTGCAATATTGAAAATCACAATCGGATGACGATCAATTTCTACGAACATTCTCTCCCCACTCTTTAGCTCTTCAACTGCTACAACATCATAAAATTGGCAGATCGACGGATCATTCTTTCGATAATTAAACATAACTACTCTTCCACTAAGTCATCAGTTGCTTCACCCAATCCATAGACACCCGCTTTTAAGACCTTTAGGGATAACAAAGCGCATTTTAGACGCACCGGACCGAGTTCGATCCCTAGCATATCAAGGATATCTTGTTTGCCAAGCTGCTTGACTTCATCTAAATGCATCCCGTGGATCTTTTCCATGAGTAAATCAGCCGAAGCTTGTGAGATGGCACACCCTTTTCCATCAAAGACAGCTTCGCGGACAATCCCATCTTCCCCCACCCTTAGATCAATATGGATATGATCTCCACATAGCGGATTATCATCCTCGAAGCTGATATCAGCAGGATCGAGTTCTCCGCGATATTGAGGGTTTTTATAGCGGTCGATGATCAATTCACGATAAAAATCATCCATGCATTAAACTCCGAACACGTCTTTGACTCGATAGATGGCATCTACCAATCGATCGATCTCATCGAAGGTATTATAAAGATAAAAACTCGCTCTTGCTGTAGCAGGAATTTGAAATTTCTCATGCAAAGGCATCGCACAATGATGACCGGCTCTAATCGCCACCCCATATTGATCTAAAATTTGAGAAATATCGTGGGCGTGTACTCCTTCAATCGTAAAGGAGACCACTCCGCCTTTTTTGTCAGCGCTGGGTCCAAAGACCCTCAGGTTCGGCACCTCAGCCAAACGATCAAGCGCATAATGAACCAGCGCGTGTTCATGTTGAGCAATCGCAGCCATACCAACGTCTGTAAGGTAATCCACTGCTGCACCAAGGCCGATGGCTTCCGCGATCGCAGGAGTCCCTGCTTCGAACTTGTAGGGCAATTCATTGGGCTTGAAGGAACCTAGAGTCACTCTCTTGATCATATCCCCCCCTCCTAAGAAGGGCGGCAGTTGCTCGAGTAACTCCCGCTTGCCATATAGAATACCGATACCGGTTGGACCGCACATTTTATGCCCCGAAAACGCGAGGAAGTCCACATCCAAATCTTGGACATCAACAGGGAAATGCGGTACTGATTGCGCTCCGTCGAGGACGGTAACTGCGCCAACTTGATGGGCTTTAGCGATCATCTCCTTTGCAGGGTTAATTGTCCCTACGACATTCGACATGTGCGTGAAAGTAAACAGTTTTGGTTTTAGATCAATTTTGCGCTCAAAATCGCTTTCATCCAACAGCCCATCTTCAGTTACCGCTACATACTCCAGTCGCAACCCATTTCTCTCAGCTAAGAGATACCACGGGACAATATTTGAATGATGTTCCATCTCGGTCAATAAAACCAAGTCACCCGCCTTAAGCTGGCTCATCCCCCACGAGTAAGCCACTAAGTTGATCGCTTCGGTTGTGTTGCGCGTAAAGATCACTTGGCGGCTCGAAGGCGCATGAATAAAAGCCCGTACTTTCTCTCTTGCCTCTTCATAAGCTGCTGTCGCTTCTTCCGCCAGCACATGGATACCACGATGAATATTCGCATTGTAAGTTCGATAATAACGATTCATCGCTTCGATGACCGAAATGGGTTTTTGGCTCGTAGCTGTCGAGTCTAAATAGACAAGCGGGACGCCAGGTCGTACCTGGCGCCCGAGTACTGGAAAATCTTGTCTAAGTTTTCTTACGTCAAGGTTTGTTGCAATGTATTGGTGTACCATAAATAATCATCATCCAGTTGCTCTAACACGTTTCCGCTTTCGCGGCAAGCGAATATTGTGGGAATCTTTTGGGCACCACAAAACACGGTCTGGCACCATCCATCCATCGGTTAGATACACATTTTGCTGAAATTGAACGGCAACCATTTTAGGGTCGACCTGGACGACTGTGCCCAATAGCCAACCGCGAACCCGGTTGCCATTCTTTTCATGATCACAGTAGACCTCGACCATGCTACCGACTTCAAAGAGCTCATCCGAGTCTGGTGCTCTCGTAAAATGTAATTCTGCCAATTGCCACCTCCCGCTTACAAAATCACTTGTTAAGGAGCAATGTCCCTAATACGCAATGATTGATAAAATATTCAAACCTTTATTTTACCCTATTTTTTGCTTAATCGCTGCTCGGAATCGCTGTCGAACGCCTCCATAGGGGACTCTTTCCATAATTGGTTCAAAAAACCCCTCCACGATGATACGAATGGCTTCTTTCTGAGAAACCCCTCGGCTAAGCAAGTAGAAAAGTTGCTCTTCATCGATTTTTCCCACCGTCGCCCCATGTGTGCAGCGTACATCATCTGCCATGATCTCTAAACCGGGTATGGAATCGGCGCGCGCTTGTGAGCTTAAGGTCAAGTTTCGATTGGCTTGATAACCATCTGTTTTCTGAGCGCCTGGAGCAACATAAATCATCCCTTGCCAAACTGAACGGCTGCGATCTTGTAAAGCACCTTTGAATAACAAATCACTGGTTGTATGAGGTGCAAAGTGGTTTTGCTGGGTATCATGATCGAGGTGTAGTGTCCCGTTTGTAAAATAGAATCCAGACATCTTGCCGGTTGATCCCTCACCAACCAAATCGATCTCCATAAAGGTTTTAGTTAGTTGACTTCCGACCGACCCAAAGATCCAATCGAGAGTGCCATCTCGTTCCACCCGAGCGCGCTCATGGGTAAAATTCCAAACATCTTCTCCCCACGATTGCATCTCGACAAAGGTTAAATGCGAACCTTGACCAACATGGATTTCGACAACTCCAGCGTGAAATCTCTGACCCTCACTCTGGTTATGTGAAGCAACCTCATGAATAAGGGTTAGTTCAGCATCATCCTCCAACCAAACGAGCAGGCGCGAAAATCGAGCTAGTCGCATGCCGGGAGACCAAACCACGCTATGCAGCGGCTCTTTGAGGCGTACTCCACGCGGTACATAGACGAGAACCCCATCTTCTGCAAGAGCTGTAGCTAGGGCGGCAAACTTCCCTTCTTCAGGGCGAACAATTTGCCCCATTGTATTTGCTAGCAGGTCAGGATGTTGTTTTTGTGCCGTCCGCAGATCGGTAAAGATGACGCCTTGCCCTTCCTCATCAACATGAATTGAAGTCTGACGAGTGGGTACAATAACGATTTGACCACCATGACGCTTGCCAATTAGGGGTTTTAGCAAACCACGCGGTGGATTCAATGCCCTTCGAGGAGCATTCGCTCGTAAGGTCAATTCGGAAGCTCTCAAGCCTCGAATATCCGTTCGCCTCCATGCCTCGTCATTTGTAGAAGGCATGGGAATAGACTGAAAGAGATTCCACCCCCTTAGTCGATATTCTCTTATGAAATTAGGAATGTTATCCTGCGAATGGGTACCCGGCAGGTCTTTTTCGGTAAACGGAAAGCGTAAAAGATCTGTCTCCGTTTCACGTCTTTTTCTGGTTACGATCACTGGTGTTGCCATAGCTACCCTATAGATCCTTCCATCTGAAGTTGAATTAATCGGTTCATTTCAATTGCATATTCCATTGGAAGTTCCTTGACCAATGGTTCAATAAATCCCGAAACTACCATAGATGTAGCCTCATCTTCGCTCAAACCACGGCTCATTAGATAGAAAAGTTGTTCATAACCCACTTTGGAGACCGTAGCCTCATGCCCGATGGTGACATCTTCCTCATCGATCTCGATGTAGGGGTAGGTATCTGAACGAGAAGTTTCGTCAAGCAGAAGTGCGTCACACACTACATTCGACTTCACGCCTTTTGCACCTTTGTAAACCTTCAATAATCCCCGATAGGAAGATCGCCCACCGCTCTTGCTGATCGACTTCGAGACGATCTTGCTGCTCGTGTTAGGAGCAAAGTGAATGACTTTTCCACCCGCATCTTGATGTTGTCCTTTACCGGCAAAAGCCATAGACAAGATTTCTCCATGTGCGCCAGGCTCTTTCAGATAGCAGGAAGGGTACTTCATAGTTATTTTAGATCCAAGATTTGCATCCACCCATTCCATTATTGCATCTTCATACACGAGCGCTCTTTGGGTCACTAAGTTATACACATTTGCAGACCAGTTCTGAATAGTGGTGTATCGAACTCTTGCCCCTCTGCGCACAACAATCTCAATCACACCGCTGTGAAATGAGTCGGTAGTATAAATGGGAGCTGTACAACCCTCCACATAGTGGACTTGCGACCCTTCATCGGCAATGATCAGTGTACGCTCAAATTGTCCAATATTAGCTACATTGAGGCGGAAATATGCCTGTAATGGCAAGTCAACTTTCACGCCTTTAGGCACATAGATAAATGAACCCCCTGACCAAACAGCGCTGTTCAAGGCTGCGAATTTATTATCTTCAATGGGAACAACGGTCGCAAAATACTCACGGAACAAATCTGGATGTTGTCTCAAGCCATCTTCAATCGACAAGAATATCACGCCTTGCTTCTCGAGGTGCTCTTGAATACTGTGATAAACCATTTCCGATTCGTATTGTGCACCTACACCAGCAAGGAATTTTTGTTCTGCCTCCGGAATGCCCAATTTTTCAAAGGTTGTTTTGATCGTTTCCGGTATCTCGTCCCACGATCGCCCTTGTGCTTCAGTCGGTTTTACATAATAGTAAATATCGTCAAGATTCAAGGTCGAAAGGTCAGCTCCCCAGGTCGGCATCGGACGTTTGAGGAAATGATTCAATGCCTTGAGGCGGAACTCCAACATCCACTGAGGTTCACCCTTCATGTAAGAGATTTGCTCGACTACCTCGCGGTCGAGCCCTTTTCTGCTTTTGAACACATAGGTTTCCGGATCCCGAAAACCGTAACGATATTCACCTAGTCCATCTAAGATTGCTGCATCGCTTGCCATCATACACCTCCAAAATAGATCACATTAACGAACCGCTACTTCAACCTTATTTTTCAACCAATCATATCCATGCTCTTCTAAATGTAGAGCTAATTCAGGTCCGCCAGACTCAACAATTCTTCCATCTAGCATAATATGCACAAAATCTGGTTTGATGTAATTAAGTATGCGCTGATAGTGGGTGATGACCAAAACACCCAGATCAGGTCCTCTCAGCGTATTTACCCCCTCCGAAACCACGCGCAGGGCATCAATATCCAACCCCGAGTCCGTCTCATCCATAATGGCTATCTCCGGCTTCAACATAGCCATTTGCAATACTTCAGCACGCTTCTTTTCACCACCCGAAAAACCATCATTCAGGTACCTGCCCGCAAAGGAGTGATCCATCTTTAAGGTATCCATCACCTTCTTTAACTGCTTGCGAAACTCTGGAATGGGAATTCCCTTGTCTTCAGGATTGTCAATTTTCCTACGGGCATTGATCGCTGCTCTCAAGAAGTTCGCAACCGAAACGCCCGGAATAGCAACCGGATATTGAAAAGCAAGAAATAGTCCCAGATAGGCACGCTGGTCGGCTTCGAGTTCTAAGATGTTTTGGCCTTTGAACCATACTTCCCCTTGGGTGACCTCATAATTGGGATGCCCCATGAGGGTATAAGCTAATGTAGATTTCCCTGTGCCATTGGGGCCCATTAGAGCATGCACTTCTCCCTGACTCACAGTGAGATTCACGCCCTTTAGTATCTCTCGGTCATTGACGGAAACATGTAAATCGACGATTTGTAACTCAGACATAGATGGGTTCTCCTTTTTGTCATTTCGTTTTTTTCCGATACCACTCGGTTTTGAGTCAATTTGCCAAGTGGATATTGTTTGTCAGTTTTCTGATATTATAGCTTGGAGATCAAAATCTGTCAATAATATTTACGATAAAAATCTTAATATTGACAAATATCTTAGGTTATGCTATACTCCCAACGTACCTAACAGGTTTTTGGATAAAGAATCTATTTAAAACAAGAAGAAACACTGATTGGATTATGGAAACAATACCTCAATTGGACGAACAAAATCAAACTACTCGACAAAGAGTCCTCAAGACTCTTCTTCTCCGCCATCAATGTACGGTCAATGAGCTGGCTGAAGCGGTGGACATTAATCCCATTTCAGTTCGCCATCACCTCAACAAATTAGAGGCAGAAGGGCTAGTGACTTCCTTTGAGGAACGGCATGGTGTCGGCCGCCCGAGACGTCTGGCAGGGAATTATTTCCAACACGTTATTTACGCTTAACCACTCGCCTCTTATCTCAACTGAAAGATCAACTTCCTCCTGCGATGGTCAATCAGCTCTTCGCCCAAATGGCGAGAGACATCGCTGCAGACTATGAAGAGTCTTTGAAGGATTTACCCCTGGAAGAAAGGTTGGACTTGATTAAACGCTTACTCAGTCAGGAGGGCTTTTCAGTTGAATGGGAAAAGCAGGGGTCAGATTATTTGATTCGGGAGATTAATTGTCCATATCTTCAGGTCAGTCAAGCTCATCCCGAAGTCTGCGCCATTGACCAAACTTTAATCTCAACCTTATTATCTCTTCCAGCAGAAAAAGTGCGCTGTGTTCTAAATGGCGATACCCATTGTACATACATTGTATCAAATCAAACTGCGGAGTAAGGACATGTCGAACGAAGAATCTACAAAAGTCATCTGGCAAGCAGATAGTACTCATCCCCAGCTAGCTGAGACTCTAAGGGAAAAATTACGTGAAATCGTCGATCCCGAAATCGGCTTGAATATCATTCAACTCGGCTTGGTTCGAGATTTAATCATTGAAGAAGAGAGCGCCTATGTCAAGATGATCCTCACCACTCCCTTCTGTCCTTATGGACCAGCTTTACTGGAAATGAGTCGCAAAAAGGTGGAAGAAACCGTTGGAAAACCCACAACGATCGAGATGGGCATGGAAATGTGGGATTTTTCCATGATGGAAGAAGGCGCCGGGGGTGATTGGGGTTTGTTCTAATTGCTCCTTGTTTGTAAATCCTTTTTCTACTATACACAGGGGGATTTTGGCATGTTTGTTGCTCCGATCCGATTAATATATTCCACAAGAGAACCCTCCAACGAATAGGAGTAATCTTGGGGTAAAATACCATTAAACAATTGCCATTAATACTTTGATTAACTTGATTATGTCTCGAACGCAACTATCCGAATCTTCAAATTTACTCTTGCACGTCCCCCTCATTTTAATCGTCGCAGGCTTGCTCGCTACATTATTCACTGCTTGGACGGAACCATTAATCCCCATCGGTCAAGTAGTGATTGATCCTCAACAGATCGCCTTTACTATGATGCCCACATCCGAAACATCAGGCGTTCCAATCCTAATCCCGCAAGTAGGCATTGTTGCCGGACATTATGGGTTTGACTCGGGTGCTGTTTGCCCTGATGGATTGCGGGAGGTAGATATTAACCTTAACGTAGCTACACTCGTTCAGAAAATGCTAACCGAGCAAGGGATTAAGTCTGAAATTCTTCAGGAATTCGATCCCAAACTCAGTGGATATCAAGCAGCTTTGTTGATCTCCATTCATGTAGACTCTTGTGCTTACATCAACGAAGAAGCGAGTGGATATAAAGTCTCTGCTGCTTTATCGAATCCTCAACCAGACAAATCTGCACGCCTAATTGCCTGTCTCCGTTCGCATTATGCCAGCACTACCGGATTGCGCTTACATAACAGTGTTACAAATGATATGACAAATTATCATGCATTCAACGAGATTCATCCTGATACCATAGCAGCAATCATTGAAGTGGGGTTTATGAATCTCGATCGGGTAATCTTAACCCAAAAACCAGACTTAATTGCCACAGGAATTACCAAAGGAATTCTTTGTTATCTAAACAATGAAGATATTACATCCACGGCAACGCCATAGAAAATGCCTGCATCCGATGAGTTAAAAGCTGCTAGAATTGCTCTCCGTAAGGGTCAAAAAAAGCTTGCCCGAAAGCATGCTCTCCGTGCTGCTGCCCTACAACCAAACTCCGAAGAGCCTTGGCTGTTGTTAGCTGCTGCCGATTCGGATGAAGCTGCAATCAAGCATCTACAACGTGTCTTACAGATAAATCCGAACAATCAAACTGCCCAGAGAGGGCTGGAGTGGATCTTATCCAAAAAATCCAAGTCAACTTCTCCTTCATTAGCGGGAACGCAACCAATACCAATTTATCGAACCCCTTCCGCCCAATCACCACAGAAAAAAACAAACTCAATTATTCGTCCACTCATTTTCCTACTAATATCAATTTGCATCCTCTCGTTAGCCCTACCTTTACCCATCTGGATGATGATGACAACCATCTATCCCGCTTCTGCGAAATTCTCATTTGCTGACATCTTAGTCTCCTCTGAAACCCCTACCGAATCTCCACCTGCAACCTTTACATCCACTCCTACCGACTTGCCATCCCCGACACCCTCACCAACGCCGACAGAAACTCCTTACCCAACTACAACTCCAACCCTAACTCCTCAACCAACTGCAACCGATACACCTACCGTTGAACCTTCACCAACAGTGAAAGCAAAAAAGAAAAAAAAGAAACAGGCAACCACTACAAACAAGCAACCTTCTCAACAAAACAGCGGTTACGCATCCTTCCTACCCAAAGGAGTTGGAGAAAATGATCCATGGATCGAGGTTGACCTCAGCTCACAGAGGTCTTATGCTTACATCGGCAGAACAATGGTGCGTTCCTTTATCGTCTCGACTGGAACATGGCAACATCCAACCGTAACTGGAGTTTTCCGTATTTACGTCAAATATCGTTACGCCAATATGTCCGGTCCAGATTATTTTCTACGCAATGTACCCTATGTCATGTACTTTTATAAAGGGTATGGGTTGCATGGGACGTATTGGCACAACAATTTTGGCGTACCTATGAGTCATGGTTGTGTCAATTACACCATCACCGATGCAGGGTGGTTATTCGATTTCGCCAGTGTCGGAACCGTGGTCTATATCCATGAATAATTATTCATCATCTCCCCAAAAACATCTTTTTGCCGGCTTGATCTTTGACGAACAAGATCGGGCGGTTGAGGCCGTTTACGTCGGTAGCGAACCCTGTTATGTTGTCGACGATCAGGGTTTTCGACGGCATATCCCTGCTATCGAGATTGACCGCCAAGTCTTCGATGCTATCATAAAGCAAATAGAAGGACACGAAGACTTAATTAGTGAACAAGCAGCAAAAATGCTCGGTCAGGATGATCCCTTTTCTAAAGCCTTAATCGCCAATCAACTCAAGAATATCTCCCAACAATTTCCACTTCTTCTAGCCACCGGTATTCCAGATGAGACTCGCGCTTATCTTGGAATGACAGGGTTTAAGATTATAATTAATATACATGGCGAAATCATCGACATTATTCAGCCTGGGATGATTAATCCAAGTGATGAATGAGTTTTGAGGTGTGATGAGCGATAATATCCTCGACGTAAATGAACTAGATTTTCATCATGCTGTATTGGAGTATTCCTTTCAAAACCCGGTCGTGATTGACTTCTGGGCTAACTGGTGTCATCCCTGCAAAATGCTAACTCCTATCCTCGAAAAAATTGCGATCGAGGCAGATGGTGCTTTTCGTTTGGCAAAGATTAATGTCGATCAGAATTCAAATTTAGCCATTCGCATGGGAATTCACAGTATTCCCCATGTAAAGGGGATCAAAAGCGGACAAGTCGCCAACGAATTTGTCGGCTTGTTACCCGAAGCCAAAATCCGCGAGTTTATCCAAAGCCTGCTCCCACAACCCAGCGAATTATGGATCGAAAAAGGAGATCACTTTTACCAAGAGGGTGATTGGGAAGAGTCTGCCGCAGCGTACCGTCAGGCGATTCAAATCGACGAACGAAACCCTGCAGCGCGATTAGGTTTAGCTAAAAGCTTATTCCGCTTACAGCAATTTCGCCAAGCCCAATCTCTGCTGACTGACTTTCCGGTCAGTAAAGAGTATGCAGCAGCCGAGCGATTAAATTTTCTCATTAAAGAAATCCTAAACGCTCAACATCAGCCTCTAGCAGACGATGAACTAGAAGCTGCTTACCAAAACAGCTTGCGCTTAATTCATAAGGGGAATTATTATGCAGCTTTAGATGGTTTGTTGGATATCCTGAGAGAAAACAAAAACTTTTATGGCGGAAAATTGAAGGAAATCATTGTCGAAATTTTGGATCTATTAGGAGATACAGAACCAGAAACACGAGCTTATCGTCAGGAATTAGCCTCCATCCTTTGGTAAACTCACTGAACTATCATAAGGACAGAGCGAGCACCAGCAAAATATTCTTGACACATCTGATAGATATCACGTATAATCTTTACGCCTGCCCAATATGGGCAGGCATTCGTATGATTGAAAATTCATTTAGAGAGGAGTAACGTTCGATGCCTCCACAACCAAAACGCAAATTATCCAAAGGCCGTCGTGATCGCCGCCGAGCACATGACGCATTGAAAGCTCAGCAATTAATCCAATGCAGCAATTGTGGTGCAATGTGCTTGCCTCATACAGTGTGTCCGTCCTGCGGTCACTATAAAGGCAGAGAAGTAATTAGCGTCGAAGAAAAGAAAAAATAACCTTGGCGGGCCGTGAACACCACGGCTCGACCTGACTTAAGGGATAACTATGTTCCTTCCAGAGCAAACCGCCTTTCTTTTCCCAGGACAAGGTTCTCAGCAGTTGGGCATGGGTTACCAGCTTGCTCAGCAATTTGAGATTGCCAGACAGACCTTTGAGGAAGCCGACCGAACTTTAGGGTATAAGCTCAGCGAGATTTGTTGGCAAGGCCCGCTTGATTTATTAAACGACACCTATTACACCCAACCCGCCTTGTTTACTCACTCAATCGCAGCTTGGCGGGTTTTTCTAGAATTGTATAAAAACTTTGAGCCACGTTATATCGCCGGACATTCTATGGGTGAGATCACCGCTTTGGTAGCCTGCTACTCGATTTCATTCGAGGATGGACTTTATCTAGCCCAGCATCGTGGGCGCCTAATGAAAGAAAGCGGTGAAAGACAACCTGGAGGAATGGCAGCAATCCTTGGTTTGGATTCAAAGGTATTGCATCAGATTTGTAAAGAGATTGTTGATCAAGTTGGTGAGATCGTACAGGTTGCAAATGATAATTGTCCCGGACAAATCGTCATCTCCGGTTCCCACCAAGGTGTGGAAAAAGCAACCCAACTTGCCCTCGCTAGAGGAGCTAAGAAAGCAATTAAACTCGCAGTCAGCATCGCAGCTCATTCTCAGCTAATGGCAAGCGCCAAAGATGAATTTGCCAGATTGGTCGATCAAATTCAATTTAATCAGCCTAAAGTACCCCTTGTCGGTAATGTATGTCACACTGCCATCACATCAGTGAAACAATTAAAAGAAGATGTTAAATCGCAATTGACCTCTCCGGTCTATTGGACAGATTCGATTCGATATATGATAGAAAACGGTGTCCAGTATTTTGTCGAATTGGGTAGTGGGTCGGTACTTAGCGGATTAATTAAACGCATCGATCCAAAAGTCCAAACCATTTCGCTTGGATCTCCCGGAGATTTTGCCAATTTTCCTGCGGTATAATCAGCACATGAAAGGTCAAAAATGAGCTGGTATGAATCGCTTGCATTAACCGATCGGGTTGCAATCGTTACCGGTGCTTCGCGTGGCATCGGCAGAGCAATTGCAATCGAGCTAGCCAAACGAGGCGCGAAGGTGGTCATCAACTACAATCATAACGAGCAAGCCGCCAAGGAGGTTCTTTCGCATATTCAGCAAGTAGGTGGTGATGGACTTCTTCACCAAGCGGATATCTCTCAATTTGATCAGGCTCAGCAATTGATCAAAAAAGGAATTGAGCATTTTGGCAAGCTGGATATCCTAGTCAACAACGCCGGTATCACTCGTGATACGTTGATCATGATGATGAGCGAAGAGGACTGGGATATCGTTCAAGCCACCAACCTAAAAGGCACATTCAATTGTTCTAAAGCAGCCATCCGTCACATGATGCGTCAAAAATTTGGACGCATCATCAACATTACCTCCATTTCCGGCCAAATGGGTAATGCTGGGCAGTGTAATTATTCTGCCTCTAAAGCCGGTCAAATTGGATTCACCAAAGCCCTCGCTCGAGAAGTTGCCTCACGCAATATCACCGTAAATGCTATTGCTGCAGGTTATATCGAAACGGACATTTGGGAGAATGTCCCCCAAGAGATGAAAGATTCTTTCCTCCAATTGATTCCCTTGGGACGAAAAGGGCAACCTGAAGAAATTGCCTATGCAGTGGCCTTCTTAGCCTCGGATCAAGCCGCATACATCACCGGCCAAATTCTCGGAGTAGATGGTGGTATGGCGATGATATGAGATAGAGAGGAGTATTTATGAGCGGAGATGGTAAAACGACTATCGCACCGGAGGTGCTGAAGTCAATAGCTCGCTTAAGTTGTCTTTCTATCGACGGGGTAAGCCGCATGGCAACTTCGCCGATTTCGTTCAGCCGTTTGTTGAGCAAAACGATAAAAGAAGGCGTCGAAGTAGAAATCGAAGACGACACAGTCTATGTAAATTTATTCGTCATCCTAAAAAGCGATGTCAACATCCGAGAAGTCAGTCGCAACATTCAACATACCGTTCACCGAGCCATCACCGATTTGGTTGGCATGAATGTCGGAAAAATCAATGTTCACGTTGAGGATATTGACTACAACAACCCGAAGGAATAGAACATGAAACCCCGTACAAAAGCGCGCAGCATTGCCTTGCAGGCGCTGTACGAGATTGATCTTACCGGACATCCCTTTGAGTGGGGGTGGACAAATCGCTTGGAAGAAGAAAAGTTGGAAAACAAACAAGCCGAATTTGCCTATCAAATCATCAGCGGTGTTGCTCCGCTAATGGAATTATTGGATAACTTCCTGGCTGAACATGCTCCGGAATGGCCGCTAGACCAAATTTCTGCCATCGATCGCAACATCTTACGTATTGCTCTATGGGAATTTGCAGTTTATGGCAAAACCCCTGTAAAGGTAGCAATTAATGAGGCCGTCGAGTTAGCCAAAGAGTTTGGATCAGAAAGTTCACCCCGCTTTATTAATGGGGTTTTAGGCAGTCTTGCTTTGCGTAAAAACGAGATTCAACAAGCCCTCCGCAAAAAGATTGCAATGTATTCACCCAGCCAGTCTGCTTAGTTAAAAACACCAATGGAAATTTTTAGCATCGGACCACTGGAACTGCTTTTTATCTTATTGATTGCCCTGATCATCCTCGGACCGAAGGATATGATCAAAACGGGGCGAACGATCGGTCGATTCTTGAATAAAATGGTGCGATCATCCACCTGGAAAACGATACAACGCACAACTCAAGAACTCAAACAATTACCAACCTACCTGATGCGCGAGACAAACTTAGAAGAAGCAATCAAAGACTTACCTACTCCAGAAACACTCTCAAAAGAAGCCGGCTTGGATCAAATCGGTGCAACCCTTAATCAAACCAATCAAGACCTCTCCGACTGGCTCAAACCGCCGTCGATTGACTTTGAGACAACCCAAGAGTCAAAAGAAGAAGAAACCCCAAATCCTGAAACCTCCACAAGCTAAGATCGCGATGCGCAAACTGTTACAAAACATCTGGTTTGTCATTACGCTGCCATTCTTTATTCTGCGGTGGATCTTTCGTCATCTCTATCGATGGTGGCAAAATACTACCCAGACAATCCATTTCCTTCTCACCGAAGAAGAAGAAGATTTACCCATTGAAGAAACTCTGACGAAGACCATTCAAAATCCAAGTGGGATATTCGAACATATTGACGCCCTGCGTAAACACATTTTTCGAGCGCTGATCTTTTTAGTAATCACAACCACAATCTCCTTCCTTTACACTCCTCAAATTATCGATTTCCTCGCCAGACCGGTAGGTGGTCTCCAAAAGTTAGTCGCCATTGACGTCACCGAACCTATTGGGGTGTTTATGCGTGTGGCATTGCTCAGCGGTTTTACACTTGCCTTGCCGTACATCATTTTTGAACTTTGGCTTTTTGTCGCCCCAGGTCTCAAGAAGAAAACTCGTCTTGGTAGTCTGATTACCATTCCAATTGCCACAGCCCTCTTTTTTGCAGGTATGGCATTCGCCTATTTTGTTCTTTTACCCGTCGGTATCCCCTGGCTAACTCAAGTAATGGGTATCCGCACAGAAGTTCGTCCATCTAGTTATGTCCAATTTGTCACCACGGTTCTGTTTTGGATTGGGTTGACTTTTGAATTTCCCCTGATTATTTATTTCCTCGCTTTAGTCGGACTAGTCCGTGCCAAAGCCTTACTCGATCAATGGCGGTTAGCGGTCGTCATCATTTCAATATTAGCAGCTACGATCACGCCCACTGTCGACCCCATCAATATGGGGCTGGTGATGCTACCAATGGTTACGCTCTATTTTATAAGCATAGGATTGGCATCCCTTGCAGAGCGAACGCGTCGGAGACAATCTGCCACTTCGTAGGTATAATACAATAAGGGTATCACGCGTCGCCATCATTCATTTGCTACCCCAAGAGAATAAAAAAATCTCAATCCAGCTACATTGCTATTCCCTTTTCATTAGCCAAATAAGGAGGAAACATGGATAAACAAGTAGCCATTGTGGGCATTGGGTGGGAAGGATTCCAACCCACAACCTCACATTACTCATATAAAGAATTGATTTACCAAGCAGCCCAGCGGGCATACCATGATGCAAATGTCGATCCCCGCAAGGATATCCAGAGTTTCGTCTCGGTTGCTGAAGATTTTATCGAAGGCACAAGCATCTTTGACGAATACACCCCCGATCAATTAGGCGCCGCACTGAAACCGATGCACACCATCTGTGGGGATGGCTTGCACGGGGTAATTACCGCTTACCTAATGATCCGCAGTGGAATCTGCCAAATTGCCGCCGTTGAAGCACATTCAAAAGCATCCAATGTCAAAACACTGCCCCAAATTACTCATTATGCCCTCGATCCGGTTCTCAACCGCCCATTTGAATACTACCCTGAATTCATTGCTGGGCTAGAAATGCAACGCTTTCTGTTTGAGCACAACTTGACCATTGAAGATTGTTCTTCTGTCGTCCAGAAAAACCGCCAAAATGCTCTTAAGAATCCCTCTGCACCTTATGGCTGCGCTCTTCATTTGAGTGAAATCTTGGAGAGTGAGCCTGTATCTTATCCTCTCTTGCACAGCCACATCGCGCAAACCGCCGATGGAGCGATCGTCATCGTCCTCGCCAATCGCGAAGTCGCCGAATCACTACGCCATGATCCAATTTGGATTATTGGTACCGGATGGTGTAATGACACCGTCGCCTTGGAATACCGCGAATGGGGGCATCTCCCCTATGTCACTCAAGCTGCTCGAATGGCATATCGACAAGCCAATCTCCGCAACCCATCTCAAACCATCGATTTCGCAGAAATTGATGATTTATACGCCTATCGAGAATGGATGACCCTGGTTGCATTGGAGCTCATACCCTCTTGTGGTTTGGGCGAAGCAGTAGGCTCTGGCAGGACATTTCCTGATGGAAGTTTACCCATCAATGTTTCTGGCGGCAGTCTTGGGATGGGCAATCTATTCGACGCAAATGGGTGTGCCAAGTTAATCCATGCTGTGCTCCAATTGAGAGGAGAAGCTGCCATTCAGCAGCTTCCTAACCCTCACATCGGTCTGGTGCAGAGTTGGAGAGGCATTCCAACAACCAGCACAGCCGTTGTCCTATTGGCGAACTCATAACTAGGAGGAGAGAAAATGAACTATCGTAAAGTTGCTGTCGTGGGCGCAGGGATGACCCAATTTGTGCGCCGCGCAAAAGAAACCCCCCAAGAACTTGCCTTCAAAGCAGTGCGCGCCGCCCTGGATTCTTGTGAGCTGACCATCGATGACATCGATGCAGTCTGTTTAGGCACAGCGCCAGACTCCTTTGACGGAATCCACATGAACGGAGAATACTTAAGTTGCGGAGCCGGTGCTTTCCGTAAACCCTATATTCGCTCCTATGTCGGTGGCGGGACAGGGGTTTTCGTTCCCATTCAAGGCTGGTATCACGTTGCCAGTGGGTTATTTGATATCATCCTCGTTGTCGCTGAAGAAAAGATGTCGTCCTATTACCCACATGCGCAGGCTGCCTTTCTAACCATCTTCGACCATACAACCGAGAGACCGCTAAAACCCAACCTGCTTTGGATATTTGCTTTGGAAATGAACCGCTACATGACTACTTACGGACTTTCAAAAGCCGACATTGCCCGTGTGTCAGTGTTACATAAACGCAACGCCGCCGATCACCCGTGTGCCTTATTAGGGGATGCGCAAATCACCGTTGAAGATGTCTTGAACTCTGAAACACTAGCTGGGCCTGTTCAAAGATTAGATGTCAGCCCGGTCTCCGATGGAGCGGTAGCTTTGGTTTTAGCCGCCGACCACGTCGCAAGGCGGATTACCGATAAACCGGTCTGGATCGAAGGAGTTGGCTGGTGTTTAGATACCGCCTATTGGACAAACCGCGATTTGGCTTACCCTCGCTATGTCGAAATTGCTGCCAAAATGGCATACGAAATGGCAGGAATTAAAGAACCGCGCAAGGAAATTCATCTCGCAGAACCATACGACCCATTTGATTATAAAGCCCTACACCATCTTGAAGGTTTACAGCTTGCCGATCGCGGCAAAGCCATTGAGTTATATCTCTCAGGGGCTGCTGAGAGGACGGGCAATATGCCTATTTGCCCATCGGGTGGCTTGTTAGGAGTGGGAAATCCAATCTCTGCAGCCGGCTTGATGAAAGTAGCTGAACTGTTCTGGCAGCTTCGTGGCGAAGCCGGCTTACGCCAAGTACCTGGCAACCCACGGCGTGGCTTAGCACAAGCGTGGGGAGACTTAATGCAAGTCGGAACTGTGATTATTTTAGGTCGCTAAGAGATTATAAAAGGGAGATTGTCTATGAAAAACGCAAGTCCTTATTCATCGGTTGTTTCCCTCACCGAAGAGGATTTCCAAAACCAGCGTGTCTTATTTCGGCACGATCAACTCCACGCAAACTTCGCATGGGACACAGGAATTGCCATCGGTCAATTTTTAGCCGGCTTGAAAGCTGGGATCATTCTCGGTTCGGTTTGCGCAACCTGTCACAGGACTGTGACCCCACCACGCGTTTTTTGTGAATGGTGCTTTCGTCCAATGCAACGGTTTGTCGAGCTTTCCGACAAAGGCACAGTCAACACCTTTTCAATTTGCTATGTCACATGGGACGTCAAACGCATCACGGAACCTGAAATCCCAGCGGTAATCGAAATTGACGGAGCATCACCTATACATGGTTTTCTTCATAAACTTGGAGAAATCGACCCCAACGAAGTGCACATTGGGATGAGAGTGCAAGCTGTTTGGAAACCACCATCCGAGCGCGCAGGCAGTATTACTGACATCCTCTATTTTCGCAAACTATAAGGAGATTCTGATGATGCTTCCCACAATCTTTCCATCGAATTTTCCTACCCAATGGTTTGGAGACCTACCGGTATCCAGTCGATATACCTATGGTATTGCATTAGAAAAGTTCTTTCTGGCGTTGAAAGAAGAAGGCAAGCTTATTGGCTCTCACTGTCCACACTGCCATAAAACCTATGTTCCGCCCACTCTTTTCTGCCAAAAATGCTTCGCAGAATTGACAGAAATTCTTGACGTTGGACTCCAAGGCGAAATCTTTACTTTTACGACGTTACATAAGATGTTGGATGGCTCAAAAAGGGAAACAACAGAGGTCATTGCGTTCATCAAAATTGCCGATGGCGGCTTAATCCATCGCGTGGAGGGAATCCAAGATGAGCATCTCCGCATTGGCACATTAGTTGCAGCGGATATTAAGCCAAAAGAAGAGCGTGTAGGATCTATCCTAGATATTCGATCCTTCAAGCCTATCGCTTAGGAGATTATAGAAAAACATTGCAAAAAACAAACGCATTTCAACGACCTCCACAAGATAAATCTTGTGGAGGTGTAAAATGGCTTCAATCATAAAACTTCCAGATTGGGAAACGATCCGCATGACCAAAATCGTCTCAAAGAACATAGCCTTTCGACGTCTTATCCTCTTTTTCGTTGCTCTTTTGAGTTCAGGTTGCACTTTGTGGAGTTTCGACATTTCAGAAGTCCTTCCTTCCACACCGAGTTTTCCTTCTCTCCCCCCTTTGACAGACCAAAGAAATGAAAAAATAGCCAAGGTCACTTTCCGGGTTCAAATCCCAACGAATACACCGCCCGACCAAAACGTGAGCCTCAAAATCATGGAAGAGGTAACCGGTTTGGCGTTCCACTCCCGTGTCTATGCCATGCAAGCGGAAAGTCCCCAATATTTTTCTTACCAGTTAGAAGTTCCAATTGGCAGTGTTCTAAAGTATCGATATGTACGCTTCTCAGCTACGGCCGAAGCTCAGGAACACATCTCGGATGGTCGCCAAGTTCGCTATCGCATGGTTTTTGTCAACAGCGATCTCACCGTTGAAGATGTTATCAGCCGCTGGACAGACACTCCATTTGAAGGAACAACTGGAAGGATTAGCGGAATTGTAGTCAGCTCCGCTGACCAACAACCCCTCCCAAATATCCTCATCATTTGTGGTGGGGTTCAAACCTTGACCTCATCCGATGGCTCGTTCCTGATTGAAGGACTATTGCCTGGGGTTCACACTCTGGTAGCCTACTCCCTCGATGGGCAGTATAAGACTTTCCAGCAAGGAGCTAGAGTGGCGGCCGATTCGACAACCCCAGCCACAATCCAGATGGAAACTGCCAAACTTGTTGGCGTGGTATTTACCGTCAAGGCGCCCCCAAATACCATTCCCGCTGTTCCTCTCCGCTTAGCCGGTAACCTGTATCAGCTTGGCAATACCTTCGCCGACTTACGCGGCGGTGTGAGTACCATCGCTTCGCGTATGCCTACCCTATCGTTGCTACCTGATGGACGTTACTCCTTGACAATCGCTCTGCCTACCGGTGCAGATATCCACTATCTCTACACGCTTGGAGACGGTCTCTGGAATACCGAGATCGATGAGAACGGCATCCCTGTCGTTAGACAATTTATCGTTCCTGAAGAAGATACCCTTGTGGAAGACACCATCTCGAATTGGACAACCAAAAATGCTGCACCCATCTCCTTTGATATAACCGTGCCGGAAAACACACCCAAGGTCGATTTTGTGTCAATCCAACTAAAGCCAGTCTATGGATGGACAGAACCAATTCCCATGTGGAAATTAGGTAACCAACGCTGGGGGTTCATCCTCAATAGCCCATTGATGTTCGCCGAACAACTTCATTACCGCTTCTGTCGCAATGATCAATGTGGGGAGGCTGACTCCATAGAGACAGTAGGTCCAAATAACAGCGGCTTACCGGTTTCCTCTAGCCTTTTCTCCCAATCGATAAAAGAGTCCGTACCTGCATGGACGTGGCTTGACCAATCTCAACTACCTTCAGAGATTGCAACCGCAGAGGTAAAAGCCCGCGAAGACGGATTTATAGCCGGTATCGAGTATCAACCGATCTATCATCCTTCTTACAATGCGCATTATGCTTACCTATTGGATGAGATTCAGCAATTAAACGCAAATTGGTTGATCTTAACTCCAACTTGGACCTTTACCCGTCTTTCACCCCCGATTCTAGAATTGTTGCCTGGTCAAGACCCCTTATGGCTCGACATGACCGCTTGGCTGCGGGAGACCTCCCAACGCGGGGTAAGTGTAGCCCTGTACCCTCAACCCCGCTTTTTACTCGAACAATCGGAATGGTGGCAATCAGCTACACGCGATTTTTCATGGTGGCAAGTCTGGTTCGAACGCTATCGCAATTTTGCGCTTTATCACGCTGATCTCGCCACCAAGACAAACGCTAACACGTTAATACTCGGCGGAGAATGGTTGACCCCTGCGTACCCAAACGGAATCTTGTCCGATGGTTCACCTTCCCTGGTTCCAGAGGATGCAGAAGCCCGCTGGAGACTTTTGATTCAAGAAATCCGCAGCCGTTTTAACGGTCCGCTTATTTGGGCAGTCACAGTTCGTCAAGCAGAACAAAATCCCCCTCCTTTCCTCGACGCAGTGGATGCTATCTACCTCTTGTGGTCTGAACCTTTGGCAAACGATGAAATCATAAACCCAACCATCGAAGAGATGACCCAAATCGCCGAAACTAACCTGGATCGTGTTGGCGGAGCTTTAAGGGATCAATTCAAAAAGGCGATCTTTCTCGGTGTCTCATACCCATCCATTCCAGATGGATGGAGAGGATGTACACCCGCCCCCAGCAGTGCATGTACGGATTGGGATCATCTCGCTCAACCACTAACGTCAAACATTGAGCCCAGTGTTGATTTAGAGGCTCAACTCACCGCCTACAATGTCATGCTCAGTACAATTAATAGCCGCAGTTGGATTAGCGGTTTTGTCTCACGCGGCTTTTATCCACCTGCTGCTCTGTTGGATGCCTCTACTTCTATCCATGGCAAACCCACCGCCGCTCTGCTAACCTACTGGTTTGAACGCATTCTCTACGAAGAGGGTGAAGAAGAATAACAAAAAGACCTCAAAGGAAAATTCCTTTGAGGTCTTTCTCTATATTTTCCTTATCCTCCTGCAATGGCGGGAATGAGATGAATGACATCCCCATCTTTCGGTTGATACTCTAAGCTGACGTTTTGGCGATCGACCACAATCAATGTCTCGTCCACATTGACCACCAGCCCTAGTTTTTGTAGTGCATCTCCGACACATTCCCCTATCTGCATTTGATGGGTCAGACGGGATATGCTTCCAGAAGGGGTCTGGATCTGCAGGACAGTATGGAGTTCAAAGGTCACCGTAATTTGTCCCAAGTCTCAACCTCGAAAAACCACACCTATAAATCGTCAAATATATGATCCAAGTCCTCTTCTGAAACATCAAAGACCGAGTTATTGGGTGGCAAGGGTTCATATCGCATAAATTCGGGTAGCCGATCATCTGCAGGGGTAAACCCGGCACGACGATTAAATTCGCGCTCTAACTTAATAGCTGTTTTACCCAACTCCTGCAAGAAATTCTCAGCCACCTCCCAACCATAGCGTGATTCGATGAGTTGTTTGATCGTCTCCGGGACGCCGGCAAATCCATTTCCGGCAAAAACACATGCCCCCAGAGAGTCGTATCCCGCCATATTGATTTGCACCATACGGGATACTTCAGCTTGAACTTTTGGATCCAGATGGTCGATTTTTGCCCGAATCGTTAGACCCGCTGTGTGATCCGCTCCTTGGGGGGAGGTTGCATAAGTTACGCCCGTTCCCTTGATCGCCCTTGGTTCATAGGCACTCATGGCTTGTCCCTTTACGGCCGGAACTCTGCGCACCCCCAAGGCTCTTCCTGTAACTGCCGCCCCGTTTCCTAGAACCCTTCCTAAGACACTCCCCTCGCGAATCTCTTGAATCAATTCCATGGCTCGTTTCCCATCCCCGAACTCCATCAGTCCGGCTTCAGCAGCTACTCCCAACGCCGCACCAATATCGATGGTATCTAAGCCGAGATCATTGATTTCATAATTCATCCGTGCAATGACATCCAAATCATCTATGCCGAGATTTGGTCCTAATAATCCTACCGTCTCATATTCTAGAGGTGATACGATAGTTTTCCCATTTTCATCGGCATAAACATTCGAGCAACGTATCGTACACCCCGGCATACAAGCATGGGTGGTTTCAGCTTCACCACCTCGCTGCAAGAGAAGCTCTCGCATATATTCGCCGCGAATGCGATCCAATCCTTCAAAATGCCCAGCCGAAAAATTGCGCGTCGGCATCCCCCCAAATCCATCCGACATCCCCGGCATTGCATTAGTTCCATAATCTGCGTAGATTTTTGTTTGGGGATGCTCCATTAAGGATTTAGTAAATTTCTTCTGGGCAGCTTTGAAATTCTCCAAATTCTTAATTTCTGGCTTTTTACCGTCTTTGGCATCGATGACAATCGCCTTAATCCGCTCTGAGCCCATCAAAGCCCCTAAGCCGCCTCGAGCAGCAATTCTGGAAGGCACGCGATCTTTATCCAGATTCTGAATACCGGCTGCTAACTGCAGACGCTCACCTGCTGGGCCGATGAGAGCAAGGGCAATATCCTTTCCATACCGCTCAAGCAATTTTTCAGCAGTGGCATAGACCCCTAGTCCAACCAAATCATTTGCCGCTTCAAAAGTTGCACCATCTTTATTAAGGTAGATCACCCACCATCGGTCATCTTGGGGCTTATTTTCTAACAGTAAAGCCTTAATGCCCAAATAAACCAATTTCAAACCGGTTGTTCCCCCTGCATTTGCCTCTTTCACACCGCCGGTCATGGGGCTTTTTCCACCAAACGAAATCCGATCACAACTAGAGAGCATATGACCAACGAGTAACCCCGGTGCCAAGATCAACTTATTATACGGACCCAGAGGGTCACATATCGGGTTGACCTCGTCGAGTAAAATTCGCGCGATTAATGCCCTGCCTCCTAACCGCAGCCAACTCTCAGGAACGGGTTCTTTGAACAATGTCTGCTTCGCTGCATCGATTCTCCAAATCTCCATAGCATACCTCCGTGTTCATATTCCTTACAATTTTATCCCGAAACTCGAGCCAAAATCGAAGTCGCTTCTGGCAAAACGATGACTTTGCTTTCCTTTCCCAATATTTCAAGAGAGCGATTTAGAGCCTGTTGAACACTTTCAAAGGGGTACCATCGAATCTGACGGACAGAACTCGGCTCAAAAGCAGAGACAAAAAAGATTTTTATCCTTTTTTCAATCATCGCAATTGCCGCCGCAATGTGCCCACCCTGAACAAATTTCTGCTGTATCTTTCGTATAGTTTCATCAGGAGATGGAATTTCCTTCATCCATTGTTCCATCACTGCATTTCCAAAACCCTCTCTACATTCCGCTACAAGGATAACGATTCCATTGTCGCGCACAAAATCCTTTGCGCTTTGCAAGGCTTTGTTGGATTGGAGCAAATTAACATCCTTCGGATAGCCTCCTGGACTTGCAACAACAATATCCCCTCGACATGGAATTTCTACACTACCTCTCTCTATAACTGCTCGACACCCCGCTCGATGAGCAGCAATGACATCTCCAGCATAAGCTGCCACAATTCGATGAGCACTATCTACAATGACATTTAGGATAAAATCCACCCCTAACATAGCACCCCCTTCTTCTAAGTCCATGCGGACAGGGTTTCCCTCAATCCTACTCACCGATGCCTCAGCGGTAACCATCCAGCGATGATTGGCATAAATCGTTTCACGTGAGGCACATCCAGGTAAAATCGCCTTTGCCCCACCCGAAAAACCGGCAAAATAATGGAACTCAATATTACCAAGGCAAATTCGCACATCTGCTTCGACAAGTGGACGATAGAGTTCAACCGGTGTGCCACGGCTCGTCACTCCCAACCGAACGACATTTTCTGGATCATGATTGAGGGTTTGAAAACGCTCGAAATAAGCCGCCGAAATCGCCTCACGCATTTCCTCTTCGCTCATCGGACGATGAATACCCAACGCAAAGACAATGAAAATATCTTTATCAGGGATTCCAACAGCTTCCAACTCTTCAATGATCAAGGGTAACATCTTATTTGATGGGGTTGGGCGGGTCAAGTCGCTGGTTACAATGGCAACTTTTTGCCCACGTTTGACCATTTCACGCAATCGGGGGCTACCAATAGGATTCTCCATCGCCCGACGAAGTGTCCGATCTTCATTGATTTTGTCCACAACTGCTTTGGGATAAAATATCCCAAGTAAGTTGTTGGAGGGTACTTCGAAGCTTACTTGACTTTCCCCATATGGGAGAAAAATTCGTGTAAATTCCATCTTATTTACATACTCTCATTACACTGCCTTCTCTCCAACGATAAGTGGAAAGAAGGCAGTGTGCATGATACGGTACATCCGATCATCCTGGAGCTAAAAAAGGATGTTTACTTGACAACCTCCTTCAAAGTTTTTTTTTTTGAAACAATCAAAGGTGGTATCCAACGAATGGTGTTATCCCAAGTTCCGCAGGTCAATAACATCAATTGACGATCCAAACAAGCATGGACGACATCTTTAGCGGTCTTTTTATCAGGTTTCCTATCCGCAGTCCGAAACTCGGAGCCAATCATTAAGCCCACACCGCGCACATCGCCGATTATCGGGAATTCTTCTTGTAGGTGTTGTAAACCGCGTTTCAATTGCGCTCCTCGTTCGACGGCATTCTCAAGCATCTGCTCACTTTTCATCACCCGAATGGTGGCAACGGCTGCGGCTGCTGCCACTGCATTCCCACCATAAGTTCCCCCATGCGATCCAGGGATCCATTTTTCCATGAACTCCTTGCGGCTGAATACCCCCGCTAGGGGCATCCCTGAAGCCAAGCCTTTGGCTACGGTCATGATATCCGGCACAATATCAAAATGTTGGAACGAAAACCATTTGCCTGTCCGCCCAAACCCAGCTTGAACCTCATCACAGATTAGCAGAATCCCATGTTGATCACAGATCTTCCTTAACCCTTGCATAAAACTTTTCGGCGGCACCACATATCCCCCTTCACCAAGAACGGGTTCGATCAAGATGGCTGCCGTTTCTTCAGGGGCTGTCTGACTGAGAAGCAGAAATTCTAATTCATCTAAACACCAACGACTCGTCTCTTCTTCGTCCCATCCATAACGATACGCATACGGATATGGAGCTACAAACACTCCCGGCATTAAAGGTTGATAGCCTACCCGGTAGATTGTCTTCGAGGTCGTCAAAGACATCGTCCCCACCGTTCGGCCGTGAAAACTACCCTGAAACACAATCACATTGGTTCGTTTCGTGGCATGCCGAGCTAATTTGACAGCCCCTTCGATCGCTTCAGCACCCGAGTTGGTGAAAAAGAAGCAATCAATCTGTTCTGGGACGATCGTTCGCAATTCATCGACCAACTCGATAATCGGTTTATGCTTGACCAAGTTCATTTGGGCATGGATGAATTTAGCAGCTTGTTCCTGAATAGCCTTCACCACAGCAGGATGACAATGCCCGGTGTTGGTAACGCCAATACCACAGGTGAAATCAAGGTATTTTTCCCCGCTAATGTCATAAACCCAACACCCTTCCGCCTTCTCCGAGACAATATGAGTATAAGGTGCCCATACGGGCGAGAGGTGACTCAGCGTATCTTCATATCGGTTCATCGATTTCTCCTTTATTCATAAACCAATCTGATCGGCAACCCACTCAACCCCTAAATCGACAAAATTGGCACGTGTGGGTAAACCATCATTCGTCCATCCCATGATTTGATAGTACAAGTCTAAAGCTTTCTCGAACTCTTCTTGATCGACTGCCACACCGGCTGTAGGTCCACTACCGGCTAGGGGCTTGAAGAATTTCTTGGGAAGGGTGTCATCTTTTCGGCTAAAGCCTTCTCGCATGTTAAAAGCCCGCATGAGATTGATACGCCGTTCGCCAACCTTCATGAGTTCATACAAAGAGACATCCCATCCGGTAACTGCCTTGACCATCTCCACCAATTCGGTTGGACCATAGAGAGTCCACGCCGGTCCCCAGACGAACTGACACAGTTCTAGGGTATCTAAAATGCTGTAGAAAATCTGGCTATACGCTGCAAAGCGCACTTTCTCTGCATTCAAGCTTCCTTCGGGCGGGGGATCCTTTAGGTCTAATTCCGCTAGCCGCTTTAGATAAAGCTCGCTCGTACCCGCTTCATACATCGGATCGTGTTCACTAGACTGATGATCGGCGCCAAAAGGATTGACTGCATAAATCACCGCCAACGATTTCTTCGCTTGGGGCATGTGAGCCGGAGCTTCTTCGTTCTTTACGGTAATCAGGCATTCTTCAGCCGCTGGCCCCCACATCTTAGCTGCCACTGCTGAACCTTGAGCCAAAATTGGGCCTAAAGCACCCTTTGCAGTGACAATTTGATTCAGGACTTCCAACATCGCCTGAGCGTTTCCAAATTTCAACTCAAGCCCACCAGTTTGTTCAAGTCCTATGATGCCTTTTTCAAAGCACTCCATCGCAAAGGCAATCGTCGCTCCACAAGTAATCGTATCCACTCCATACTGATTACAAATCTCATTGGCTTTGCTGATAGCAACCAAATCGCCAATCCCGCAGTAAGATCCAAACGTACTCAGGGTTTCATATTCCGGACCACCATAAAGGGGATCAACCGTCAAAGGTCCTTCCTTGACTTCCACCACGCGCTTGCAACGTACGACACACGCATAACAGGTGTCTCGCTCTTTGAGAATTGTGTCATACATGGTTTCCCCACTGATTTGCTCGCACAATTCAAATTGTCCTTCGTTGTAATTGCGCGTTGGCAAGGTACCCCAAGCATTCTGAGGCATGACGACACTAGCCGTGCCATATTTTCCTAACCCATCCACATCAGGATTTTCGGGCATCCACTTTGGACCTAGTTTATTGATTTCTGCTAATTTCTTGGGGTCGAATATGGCTGGCTTCTGGGTGCCACGCACGGCAATTGCCCTTAAGTTTTTACTCGCCATGACCAAACCCATCCCTGTACGTCCGTTGTTGCGATTGCTCATGCTAACAATGCTGGAAAATCTCACGCCATTTTCTGCCGCCGGGCCAATTTGCAACACCTCAGCCTTTGGTTCACCAATCTCTTGCCGAATGATGGCTTCAGCTTCACCTGTTAACTTTCCAACCAGATGAGAAGCATCATGGAGTTCGCGTTTTCCATTCACAATCGAAAGGTAAACCGGCTTATCAGATTTTCCACGAACGACAATGCCATCAAAACCGGCAAATTTCAACTCCGCTGGAAAGAAACCTCCACCCTGGCTATCGCCAATTGCACCGCTCATCGGCGATTTGGCATTGATATTGACTCGACTCTGCCCTGAGATTGCAGCACCCGTGGTTACACTCAACATAATTGTCAAGACATTTTCAGAGCCGAGTGGGTCTGCCTTTGGAGGAACCTCCTTTAGAATGTAATACATCCCCATCGCTGAACCACCCATGTACTTACGATAAAACGCCTCTGGCGGTTCTTCGATCTCTAGTTTATGGTGGGTAAGGTCAACATGTAAAATTTTTCCCGTGTATCCGTATGACATTTTTTGCCTCCTTTTTCTTTCAACCTGTCATCCATATTAATGCCTTATAGCTTCTAACCAAGATCGATCGTGATAGCCTTACTCTTCCACATCCGCCAGACCCTTGAACCCGATTGCGTTGGTCATATCCACTGGATTGCCATTAATGTCGGTCAAGGCTTTGGGAGGATCGCTCTTTTGTGTCAACAGGGACACTGCGATAAACACCACTACGGAAAGGATAAACGCCGGTGTAGACGCAATGTAGATGGCATCCCACGTGGCACACTCCACGTCTAATTCGCAAATGTCCAAAGTTTGTGGGTAATAGTAAAACGTTAAGATGATCCATGAAATAACCCCTGAAAAGAAGGATGCCAATGCCCCAGTGTGATTGGCTTTTTTCCAATGCATACCGATGATATACGGAGCCGCCATCCCCACCAAGATGCTCGTATTGCTCAACACAGCCAAGCGATAAATCGTTGACGCAAACAAAGCAATCAGCAGGCTTAAGATACCGCTGACCAGCAAGGAAAGCCTCGTCAATAACAATTCGGTTTTATCACTCAAATCTGGCTTGAATACCTTAATGATATTTTGAGTAAACATCGTTGCGCCCGCCAACAGCGAGCTATCAGAAGAACTCATCAACGCTGAAGCCAGAGCTGCAATAAACGCTGCGGCTAAAACCGGCGGTAGAAATTTCATCGCCATGGTAACCAGCACAAATTCAGATTCTTCTGCTCCTAGATCGGGTCCGATAGCCCCATAAGCAGCCATACCGATGATCGGCGATAAAA